>Ga0136604_1000072_pt1 | contig 60342 bp, 53 predicted proteins | sample AntRauFillE10628_FD_104928 | JGI IMG/M metagenome (GOLD analysis project Ga0136604, IMG submission 104928) | Saline lake microbial communities from Rauer Islands, Antarctica - Metagenome Filla E10 #628 | ecosystem: Environmental > Aquatic > Non-marine Saline and Alkaline > Saline | place...
AATAATATTATTAAAAATTTTGAAATGACTTATCAATCATCTAAACCCTGTTCAGTGAATGAGGAGCACCATTATCGTGATATGTTAGAACAAGGCTTACAGAGTTTAACTGTCTGTTCGTCAAGTTAAATTTAATACTTTTTATTCATTTATTAAACAGTAGAGGACCATTATTATGTCAGTTAAAAATCACTCTCACTCATACCTGGCTATTGCCATCAGTATGATTTTAGGGGCCAGTGTTATCACTGCGCCATTATTTGCAAAACCGGAGGACGCTTCTATGACGACAACAACTGTTAGTGAAACTACCAATGATGCTTTATTAAAAAGTAAAATAGTTGGCGCTTATATGCTCAATGATTATTTAAGTGCTTTTGATATTAAGGTAAAAGTTGAAGACGAAAAAGTAATGCTTATGGGTGAAGTGGAAACCGATATTGAACAAGAACTTGCTGCAGCTATTGCAAAATCAATTGCTAGAAATAAAGCCATAGATAATCAAATTACCGTAAATGCTGATGTGGAGTATAATAAAGAAAGTAAAAATTTAATGCGTGCGATAAAAGACAGTAATATTACCGCATCGGTAAAGATGCGCTTATTATGGAATAGCTCAGTCAGTGGACATAATGTTAAAGTTGTGACTAATAACCAAGTTGTTAGTTTAGAGGGAGAAGTTAATACCCAAGATGAAAAAAATGTTGCTGAAAACATTGCTGCCAATACGACAGATGTTATCCGAGTAAAAAATAATCTTAATGTTAACAAAACTGGGGTAAGCGATAAGATTAAATCTGGCGTAGCAGAAGTTAGCGGATGGTTTTCCGATAGTGCTGTGACTGCAAGATTATATAAAAATGTATTGTTAGATAAAAACCTAAAGCATACTGATTTAAGTTTTAACACAAACGATAGCACCGCTACGATTGAAGGAACCGTGCAAGATAATTCGCAAAAAGAATATTTATTACATGTAGTTAAAAATACTGAAGGGGTAGAAGACGTTATTGATCATATTAAAGTTGAACAATAAGTCAATGGTAGGGCTTGGCTATGGCCAAGCCCTAATTTACTAAGAGGCAATACGGACAAGCCTTATCCTATGAAATGATTCATATTGTGTTCAAAAATAGAACGAATTGAAAAAATAATAATAAAATATTTCATACAAGGAACAGGTTATGTCGTTACAGATCCGTTCGATTACTTTTAGGCAACTTGAAGTTTTTCTTACTTTTACTTCCTGTTTAAGTATCAATAAAACTGCAGAAAACTTAAATTTATCGCAACCTACCATTTCTATTCAGCTAAAAAAATTAAGTGATGTTATTGGGTTTAGTCTTTATGAGGTGATTGGAAAAAAAATCCAGTTGACTGCTGAAGGAGAGTTGTTAAAGAAATATAGCATTTATGTATTTAATGCAGTAAAAAACTTAGAGTATGATTTATCTGCTTTACATGATCTTAAAAGTGGTGTATTAACCATAGGCATGGTTGAAACCGCCACTTATTTTATTCCGGTCTTACTAGGAGAATTTACTAAAACCTATAGCGGGATTGAGATCTGTATTAAAGTGGGTAATCGAGAACAAATTTTGCACAGTGCCCATCAGGGGGAATTAGATTTTTTTATACTAAGTAATTTGCCCAATGAGTTAGATTTTTGTGCCTATGAATTTCAAAAAAATCCCCTGGTTATGGTTGCAGCAAAGAGCCATCCATTAGTGAATGCTCCCGAAGTGGCGTTAAGCAGCTTGTTAAAAGAAGATTTTATTTTGCGTGAAGTTGGTTCAGAAACTCGTGAGATAGCGGAGCAATTTTTCAATCAGCAAGGAATGAATGTGCAGATTAAATTAACCATTGCCAGTAATGAAGGGATCAAAGAAGCCGTTAAAGCTGGCTTAGGGGTTAGTATTCTTTCGGAGCATTGTTTAACCTATGGCGGTCATGATGGATTAAGCATTTTAAAGGTTAAAGGTTTCCCATTGGTTAGCCATTGGCATTTATGCTACTTAGCCAAAAAACAGTTATCGCATGCAGGGCAAACTTTTTTGGCGTTTATGCGTAACTCTTCTAATGATTTAATGTCAATACCATTACCGTTAACCACAAAGCTACCAAGTAGTATTTAAATTATTAAATAATAACAATAGAGGAGGATAATCAGTAGTTTGTTTTGCTATATAAAATCTAGGAATTATTTTTTTGTTACTTGATTCTTAGGTGAAAAAAGCGTAAATATTGTAATTGCCCGTTAAAAAAATGCTCTAATTAACTAAAAAGAAGCATCAATAAATCATTATTAATAATAATTAATAGGGTTTAAAAGTTGTTTAAAACAACTTACATAAAAACTTAAAAATATCGTAAGTGTAACTAGGAGATTTTGTGATGAGTGAAATAAGAAAAAGACAGGGCTTTGCTTCAATGTCTGAAGAACGAGTGAAAGAAATCGGTCGTAAAGGGGGCAGAAAGCGAGCTGAGCAATTAGGCCATGAAGGGTATGCACAATTAGGTAAAAAAGGCGGTGAGGCGCGTGCTTTACAGTTAGGGCCAGAAGGGTATTCTGAGCTAGGAAAAAAAGGCGGGGAAAAACGAGCGCAGCAATTAGGGCATGAAGGGTATTCTGCACTGGGTAAAAAAGGTGGTGAAAAACGAGCGCAACAATTGGGGCATCAAGGTTATTCTGCACTGGGTAAAAAAGGTGGTGAAACGCGTTCCCAGCAACTAGAGCAACAAGGTAGAGCGACACTAAGTCATAAAATTGGGCAAAACCGGGTTGAGCAATTAGGACATGCTGGGTATTCAGAAGTTCGATTGCAAGATGAACCTCAAATAGATAACTATGCGCAATGGGACCAGCCTAAGCCAGAATGGGTGAGCTCAGAGTATGCTGAAGTAGGTACTTTGGGTACGATTCAGCAAAGTGGGTCGTTAAATAAAGATAAATAATGATTATTAAGTAATTAAAAAATATGAGTTAAAGCCATTATCCATAAAATTTAAAGGAGCCAAGAAGCAATTTTTTGCTTTTTGGCTCATCCTGCTAAATGGGGGATGATTTAAAGGGTGCTACATAATCGTTGGTTTTAACCTTAAAAAAACTTTTAGGTAGTAAACAAGATGTGTGATAATGATCCCCCCGCAATTTTAAAGTTACCCACCCAATCTAAATTAATCCATATTTTTTGGTGTTGGCCGTTATTAGTGAGTTTTGGGTTTGCTGCGGAATTATATCATCCTGCTGTGGCAGATATTGCCAAATCTTTTCAGTTAGAACTTTCACAATTACAAGGGTATAATTTATTTTTTATGGCTGCCTTTGGCAGTGGTTGTTTATTGCTAGGCAGCTTGTCTGATTCGTTAGGTAGAAAACCATTATTACTGTTTAGTATTGCCTTAACCGCGCTTGGTTCGGTTATGTGTGGCGTAACGACTGAGCTGAAGTGGTATGTGATAGGCAAAATATTACAAAGCATGGGCGCTGCGGGCATGCAAGTGACGGTCTATGCCATGGTGCGAGATGCATTTACTCAACAACAGTTATCTCGTGCTTATGCTTTTACTAAGGCGTTGATGGGATTAAGTGCATTTTTGGCACCGTTAATTGCATTATGGATTTTATCTTACTTTAATTGGCGAGTTTTATTTTTCTTTCATTTTTTTTGGTTAATGGCAGTATTAGGCTTAAGTGTTTATTATGTGCAAGAAACCTATTTGCAAAAAAACTTAGCAGCAATCTTTAAAATATTAAAACATGCTCGAGCAATTATTACTCATCCTCAATTTAAAATGTTCACTTTACTGACGATTGGGGCACAAGCGGCGAGCTTTGCTTTTCATTGTGTGGCCCCGGTACTTTATTTTGAGCAATTACAGCTATCTCGAGACTATTTTGTATTATTACTGCTGGGAAATGCGGTATGGGCTTTTATAGTGAATTTGCTATTTGGCCAATTTTTTGATTATTTTACCACTGATACTTGGATCCAAGTTGCTGCCACTTTACTTACTCTAGCTGGATTGAGTATGTTATTAGCTTATGCATGGCACGGGTTAACGGTTACGACTTTATATGTCCCCGTGCTATTATTTTCTCATGTGGGCTGTATTATTTTAGGGATCACTGCCACTCGAGGTGCGTTAGCGCCTTTTACTGAGCAAGTTGGTGCGGCCTCGTCGTTATTTAACTTTATTGAATTTATTGTGGGAGGGATGATAGGTTCAACTATCTTATTATGGCCGATTACAATTTTTTCATTAAGTGGTTATTTGATGGGAATAGGCGCCATTATTTATATGCTGTTGCGTTATTACCGTCAGGCCCCTTTAGCCGTGGCTACTCATTGGTATCAACCTCAAACTTAAGTCAGGAGCATAAATAGTTATTTGACAACCTAATGAAGCGGCAAAATAAATAAGATTTTTAGGTAATGGGTGTTGCGTCGTCGTTAGTTTTTGGTTACTATGACCCAACTTGACGCGGGGTGGAGCAGTCAGGCAGCTCGTCGGGCTCATAACCCGAAGGTCGTAGGTTCAAATCCTACCCCCGCTACCAATTTTTTAAAAGCCCCATTATGGGGCTTTTGTATAAGTGAAAAATAAAAAGGTGGGTATACCCCGCCTTTTTATTGACTGTAGTTCCTAATTTTCCAAAATTTAAATAGGTTATAAGATGAGGCGCCACGAAGCTTTAGAAGCGATGATTGAGCCCATTCTTGAGGGGACGCCTTACGAGTTGGTTGGCATTGAACTCTCCAAAGGCGGTCATAAACCGCTGTTACGGATCTATTTAGATAAAGAAGGCGGCATTACTCTGAAAGACATTTCAGCTTTGTCACGCGAAATCAGTGCAATTTTAGATGTCGAGCAGTATTTCCCTAGCCCCTATAATTTAGAGGTGTCATCGCCTGGTCTAGAGCGTCCACTCTATAAAGCATCGCATTTTGTTAAACAAATTGGACAAAAGATCCAATTGCAGTCTTCAATTGCGGTGTCAGGCAGACAAAACTTTAAGGGGATTTTGCAACAAGTAGAGAATGGAACTATCTCTCTTTTAGTTGACGGACAGGAGCATCATTTTTCGCTGGAGGACATTAACAAAGCAAAAGTGGTTCCTGACATAATTATAGGCGCAAGTGGTAAGAAATAAGAGGCATAACCATGAGCACAGATATTCGCTTGGTCGTAGACGCAGTCTCCAATGAAAAAAATGTCTCTAAAGAAATTGTTTTTGAGGCCATTGAAGCTGCTTTAGAATCAGCTACCCGTAAACGCTATGGCGCAGAATGGGAAGTTCGAGTCGCCATTGACCGGGCAACCGGTCAATATCAAACTTTTCGTCGTTGGACGGTGTTGGATGAACAACAGCCTAATGAATTGGGTGAAATTGTTGGTATTGAAAATCCTGATGCACAATTAACTTTAGCTCAAGCATTACAAAAATGGCCTGATATTAGTTTGCATGAACAGCGTGAAGAGCCTATTGAGTCCATTGAATTTGGTCGAATTGCCGCGCAAACCGCCAAACAAGTAATTGCACAAAAGCTACGTGCTGCCAAAAGAGAACAAGTTGCCGAAGAGTTTCGGGCTCGGGTTGGGGAATTGATTGCAGGTACGGTAAAAAAAGTAACGCGTGATTTTATCTTGTTGGATGTGCTCAATCATGCTGAAGCACTTTTAAGGCGCAGTGAGATGTTGCCCAGAGAAGTGGTCAGGGTGGGAGATAGAGTGCGAATGTATCTGCAAGAAGTTCGCTCTGAGCCGCGTGGCCCACAGCTTTATGTAAGTCGCACATGCCCAGAAATGTTAATGGAATTATTTAAAATTGAAGTCCCTGAAATTGGGGATGGCTCTATTGAATTAATTTCCGCCTCTAGAGATCCCAGCTCTCGAGCTAAAATTTCGGTATTGGCCAAAGATAATCGGATTGATCCGGTGGGCGCCTGTGTTGGCATGCGTGGTGCTAGGGTACAAGCGGTATCGAATGAATTAGGCGGTGAGCGGATTGATATTGTATTATGGGATGATAATCCCGCGCAATATGTGATCAATGCTGTCGCACCGGCAGAAGTGTTGTCCATTGTGATTGATGATGAAGCGCAAACCATGGATGTCGTGGTAGCAGAAAATCAATTGTCATCGGCAATTGGCCGCGGTGGACAAAATGTCAGGTTAGCTAGCCAATTAACCGGTTGGGAGCTTAATATTATTACTGAGGCGCAAGCTGAAGAACGCAACCAAGAGGAATTTGGACGTTTGTTACAATTATTTCAAAATCAATTACATATAGAAGAAGATTTGGCTAATGCAGTGGTGGAGGCAGGTTTTTCTACCTTAGAAGAAATTGCTTATGTCCCAATTAGTGAATTATTAGAAGTAGAAGGCATCGATGAAACAATGGCACAAGATCTGCGTAAGCGGGCTAAAGATGCGTTACTTACGCAAGCCATTGCCGAGGAAAGTCAATTAGCTCAAGCCCCAGATGCAGATTTACAAGCTGTAGAGGGCATGGATCTAAAGCTGGCTTATCAATTGGCCGCGGCAAAAATTGTTTCTAGAGAAGATTTGGCAGAACAATCTATTGATGATCTGTTAGAAATTGAAGGAATGGATGAAAAGCGAGCAGGAAAGTTAATTATGGCTGCGCGCGCTCATTGGTTTAGTAAAGAAGATTAATTGCTTGGTAGGAGGTGCCTATGTCTGAGGTCACCGTTGAAGATTATGCTGAAATACTTAAAATTCCACCCAACACGTTATTAAAACAACTGGAAGGTGCCGGCGTTGCTTGTGAACAAGGGTTAAAACATTTGGTTACTGAGGAACAAAAACAACAGTTGCTAGAAAAACTGAAAAGTGATCATAGCGCTGAAGGAGAACGCAACCCGAATTTAACCCAATTTACGGTCACCCGCGAAAAGGTGAGTGAATTAAATGTGCGGGTTCCCGGTTCTGGTAGTAAAAAAACCGTAAAAGTGGTGACTAAACAACGACGCAAGTTTGTAAAACGTGCGCCGCTAGAAGATGAAAATAGTGTGCCGCAAGAAGAACCAAGTTTAGCGCAAGCGCCAGAAGTTGCTAATATAGCAGAGCCCGAATTAGCAGAACCCGTGATTGCACCAGAGACGGCTAGCACCACTGCAACCGATGAAGTTAAAACGCCGGATGCCGAAGAAGAAATAACGACAGAGACCTTTGCCCAACCTGAGTCTGCTATGCTAGAGACCTCCCCGCTTCTTGAGCCCACTCCAGCACCAGAGGTTTTTGCGGCGCCAGCGGCACCTAAAAAACCTGAGGCTAAAGCGGAAGATAAAAAGCGTGAGCAAAAAGGGCGTAAAAAGCATAAATCCAGTAAAAAACATTACGAAGTGGATGATGACGACAGTGCCCGTCGCAAACGACGTCGTCGCAATGAACGTGCATTTAAAGAGCCGGCGCCCAAAAAGCATGGATTTGAACGGCCAACGGCACCGCAGTTAAAAGAAGTTAATTTGCCAGAGACCATTAGCGTTAGTGAATTAGCGCAAAAAATGGCAGTTAAGGCCACAGAAGTTATTAAAGTGATGATGAAGATGGGGGCAATGGCTACCATCAATCAAGTGTTAGATCAAGACACTGCTGCTTTAGTGGTAGAAGAAATGGGGCATCGCGCTAACTTGCATAAAGACTCTACGCTAGAAGATGTGTTAGAGATCCAATATGAAGGTGCAACACAAGCCAGGCCACCGATTGTTACCATTATGGGCCATGTTGATCATGGTAAAACTTCACTATTAGATTATATTCGTCGTACTCGAGTGGCAGCAGGGGAAGCGGGTGGCATTACACAACATATTGGTGCCTACCATGTTGAGACTGAACGTGGCATTGTTACTTTCTTAGATACGCCAGGCCATGCGGCCTTTAGCGCGATGCGAGCGCGTGGCGCCGATTGCACCGATGTTGCAGTGATTGTGGTAGCGGCAGATGATGGGGTAAAACCGCAAACAGCAGAGGCTATTCAACATGCAAAAGCGGCTAAAGTGCCCATATTGATTGCCATTAATAAAGTGGATAAAGAAGGCATTGATATTAAACGGGTAAAAACCGAATTAACCCAACATAATATTGTCCCGGAAGAATGGGGCGGCGATACCATTTGTGTACCGGTATCAGCAAAAACTGGTCAAGGCATTGATGAATTATTAGATTCTTTATTAGTGCAAGCGGAAATATTAGAATTACAAGCGCAGACCGATTGTCCTGCCAGTGGCGTGGTGGTGGAATCTCGCCTAGATAAAGGGCGTGGCGTGGTGGCGACAGTATTGGTGCAAAATGGCACCTTGAACAAAGGGGATATCATTATTGCCGGTTCAGAATATGGTCGAATTCGCGCTATGAGTGATGAAACCGGGCGTTTATTACAACATGCTGGGCCATCTATTCCGGTAGAAGTGTTAGGACTCTCTGGTGCACCCCATGCGGGGGATGAAGTTCGGGTGGTGGCTGATGAAAGAAAAGCTCGTGAAATTGCCCTATTTCGTCAAGGAAAATTTCGTGAAGTGAAATTAGCTCGCCAACAAGCCTCTAAATTAGAAGGCTTTATGGATCGCATGCAAGAAGGCGAATTAAAACAACTTAATATTTTATTAAAAGCCGATGTTCAAGGTTCAGTTGAAGCTTTAAGTGAAGTATTAACTCAACTTTCTAATCCTGATATCAGTGTTAAAGTGATTGGCAAAGGGGTTGGGGGGATCAATGAATCCGATATTAATTTAGCCATGGCCTCTAATGGGATTTTAATTGGTTTTAATGTGCGAGCTGATGCACTGGCCAAACGGTTAGCGGAAAAAGAAGGGGTGACCCTCAATTACTTTAGCGTGATTTATGATGTGATTGATACCGTTAAAAGTGCGATTACCGGTATGGTGGGTCCCAAATATAAAGAAGTGATCCTAGGTGTGGCGCAAGTTCGCAATGTGTTTCGTTCTTCTAAATTTGGTGCAGTCGCTGGGTGTATGGTGATTGAAGGCAATATTAAACGTAATAAGCCAATTCGTGTATTACGCGATAATATTGTTATTTATGAAGGGGCTTTAGAGTCCTTACGTCGTTTTAAAGAAGATGCCATGGATGTTCGGCAAGGAATGGAATGTGGGATTGCGGTTAAACATTATAATGACGTGCGTGAAGGGGATAAAATTGAAGTTTTTGATAAAATTGAAATTATTGAACCTACAACTTAACTCATTTATAGAGCAGGTATTCATTCAATGCCCAAAGACTATCAACGAACTGAGCGTATTGCGGAAGTAATACGCTGCGAATTGGCTCAAGTTATCCAGCAAGTGTTGCGTGATCCGCGCTTAGGCTGGATTACGGTGGTAGAGGCGCAAGTCACCAAAGATCTAGCTTATGCTAAAGTTTATGTCAGTATCATCGAAGAAGAACAGGCGCCACAAAGCATTAAAATTCTTAATCAAGCCGCAGGGTATTTAAGAACCACTTTGGCGCAACGCGTAAAATTGCGTACTATCCCTAAACTGACTTTTTATCATGATGACTCCTTAGTGAAAGGTAATCGCTTAACTCAAATTATTGAGCAAAGTATGGCTGAGCAGCAGCCCTCGGTAGATGATAATAGCGATAGTACACCTGATAACGTGTAAAGGAGGAGTCATTGGCGCAAGATAAAAAGCCCATCCATGGAATTTTCTTGCTGGATAAACCCAGTGGTATTACCTCCAATCGCGCTTTGCAACAGGTTAAAAAATATTTTTCAGCTCAAAAAGCTGGGCATACCGGTAGCCTTGATCCTCTGGCTTGTGGGATGTTGCCCATTTGTTTGGGGGAAGCTACTAAGTTGGCTAGATTTTCCTTAGAAGCGAAAAAAGCATATTGGGTTAAAGTTAAATTAGGAGAAACGACCACCACGGGTGATAGCGATGGAACCCTTTTAGTGCAACGGCCAGTGCCGCCGTTGACACTTGCGCAACTAGAACAGGTAGCGCAAAACTTTAGCGGCGCAGGCCAACAGATCCCCCCGATGTTTTCGGCATTAAAGTATCAAGGCCAAAGATTATATGCCTTAGCGCGCCAAGGGATTGAAGTGGAACGTGCTGCCCGCTCTATTTATATTGAACAGCTACAAGTGCAAAATTTATCGCTCGTGGCAGGGCAAGCTGAATTTCAATTGCAGGTGCAATGCAGTAAAGGGACCTATATTCGTAGTTTAGTGATGGATATAGGAGAGCAACTTGGTTGTGGTGCGCATGTTACCGAGCTACGCCGTTTATGGGTAGATCAATTTGCTGATTTTCCAATGTATGGCTTAGAGCAAATGGCGCATATTGCCACAACTCAAGGGGAAATGGGGTTAAATCAATTATTATTGCCCCTGACCAGTATTTTGCAAGGGATCCCTAAAGTGGTGTTACCCAATAATTTGGCATTGCTTTGGCAACAAGGCCAACGCCTTAGTATGGCAGCTCCAACAGCTATAGGTTGGGTACAAATACACAGTGAGCAAGGTGAATTATTGGGCATGGGTGAAATATTAGCCAATGGACAATTAGCACCCAAACGTGTATTGCAAACCAAGCCCCGGTCGTCCAAAATAATAGCTGATATCGTAAATGGCTAATCCTGTGCGGGTAGAAAAGTACTGATTTTGGCTTGGATTGTGCTAAAACAGGATGCAGTCAATTAAAAGAATATGGTATGATTGCCGGTCAGGTTCTAGCAGTCTGGTAAGGGTAGTGTTTAAGGGCTGCCGCTGTGACGGAATAAGGACTTTGGTTGCAATCTTTTGTGAAAAAGTCAGCCAATGATGGCCACTGATCTCTCAATAACAAAAGATTAAGAAGTAGGAGTGATTTATGACACTAACTCAAGAAGCAAAAGCTCAGGTGATGAGCGGCTATCAACGTTTTGCTGGAGACACGGGCTCTCCTGAGGTGCAAGTGGCCTTGTTAACCTCAAGAATAAGTTATTTAACAGAACATCTTAAAGTTCATAAAAAAGACAAACACTCAAGACGTGGTTTGTTAAATTTGGTGAGTCGCCGTAGGAAATTATTAGATTACCTAAAGGGCTCAAATACTGCTGGATATAAACAATTGATAGGTCAGCTCGGATTAAGACGATAATTTAGCGGGTAACGATTCCTATCCTGGAAGGACAAGCATGACTGCAGCGATAAAAACTTTTAAATTGGGAACTCATACGGTTAGCATTGAAACGGGAGTGCTTGCGCGACAAGCCACGGGCGCCGTTGTGGTAAATATGGATGGTACGGTAGTTCTGGTGACCGTGGTTGGGGTAAAAGAGGCGCAAGAGCCGCGTGGTTTTTTTCCGTTAACAGTCAATTATCAGGAAAGAATGTATGCAGCAGGCCGAATTCCAGGAGGTTTCTTTAAGCGTGAAGGTCGGCCTTCTGAGAGTGAAACCCTGACCGCAAGGCTCATTGATAGACCGTTGCGTCCTTTGTTTCCTAAAGGCTTTATGCAAGAAGTTCAGGTCATTGCCACGGTGATGTCTATTAATCCTGAAATTAATCCAGATATTCCAGCCTTAATTGGGGCCTCGGCCGCGTTGGCGATTTCTGGGATCCCTAATTCTGGGCCAATGGGTGCGGTACGGGTAGGTCAAGTTAATGGTGAGTGGGTATTGTGTCCTACACACACTGAATTGGCTACATCAAATTTAGATTTGGTGGTTGCCGGAACGCATGATTCAGTATTGATGGTGGAATCTGAAGCCAAACAGCTTACTGAGGCGGTGATGTTAGAGGCGGTCATGTTTGGCCACCAAAGTCTACAAATCATTATTCAAGCCATTGAAGCGTTAGCCAAAGAAGCAGCTAAACCCAAATGGGATTGGCAAGCGCCTGCCATTAGCCAAGACTTAGTACAACAAGTACAAACTTTAGCAGAAAGTGAATTAGCTGCGGCCTATCAGATCAAAGAAAAGCAGGCACGTTCTGCGGCCTTAGCTGCAATTCGACAACAGGTTAGCACTACGCTCAGTCAAAATGAGGCCTTTACTGTCGAGCAGATCAATAAAGTGCTCAATCAATGTGAGAAAAAAATTGTTCGAGGCCGGATTTTACAAGGTGAGCGTCGCATTGATGGTCGGGACACTGAAACCGTGCGTCCAATTACTATTCAAGCTGGGGTATTACCTAGAACCCATGGTTCCGCCTTATTTACCCGCGGGGAGACCCAAGCGGTCGTGATATCGACGTTGGGCACTGGTAAAGATGCACAAATTATCGATAATGTCACTGGCGAAAAGAAAGATCCATTTATGCTGCACTACAATTTCCCGCCTTATTGTGTCGGTGAAACTGGCATGGTGGGAAGTCCTAAGCGGCGTGAAATTGGGCATGGTCGTTTAGCACGACGAGCAATTCAACCTATATTACCCGAGTATGATGATTTCCCTTATGTAATGCGCGTGGTATCAGAAATTACTGAATCCAATGGGTCAAGCTCTATGGCCAGTGTTTGTGGCACCAGCTTAGCGTTAATGGATGCTGGTGTACCGATTAAAGCACCGGTGGCTGGTATTGCCATGGGGTTGATTAAAGAACAAGATGCTTTTGCAGTTTTATCAGATATTTTAGGGGATGAAGATCACTTAGGCGATATGGATTTTAAAGTGGCCGGTACTGCAGACGGGATCACCGCGCTACAAATGGATATTAAAATTCCTGGGATCACCCAAGAAATTATGCAAGTTGCATTAGCACAAGCTAATAAAGGCCGATTGCATATTTTAAAAGTGATGAACCAAGCCATTGGTGAAGTGCGCAGTGAATTGTCTGAATTTGCACCAAGAGTTCATTCGATGCGAGTTAATACCGATAAAATTAAAGATATTATTGGTAAAGGTGGGGCCACCATTAAAGCCATCACCGAACAAACTGGGGCTAGCATTGAAATTACTGAAGATGGACGGGTCAATATTGTTGCCGCCGATCAACAAACCTGTGATCAAGTGGTACAGCGAATTGCCGATCTGACCGCAGAAGTAGAAGAAGGTAAAATTTACGAAGGAAAAGTAGCACGGCTTATGGATTTTGGTGCCTTTGTTACCATTTTGCCGGGCCGTGATGGATTGGTACATATTTCCCAAATTAGCCATGAACGGATTAATGATGTTAAAGATCATTTATCGGTAGGCCAAATGGTCATGGTTAAAGTGCTAGAAATAGATAGACAAGGCCGCATTCGCTTAAGTATGAAAGAAAGTGAATTAAATCCTGCTGTCACTACGGAAGAAGAAGTGGTGGTGGTGGCCTCAGTTTCTACCTCAAGCGATACTTAATGCGATGACTGGCAACTTCTCTCCTAAGTTGCCAGTCATGGTTTTCCTCAATAGCCCCATTTTTTATTATTTTTGCCATAATCTAGCGCTTACCTAAACATAAAGCATTGTTCATGCGGAGTTATCTTTTATATACTCAATCGAGCATGGGTAATGCTTGGGTAGTGGTCGCCAATGGGGCAGTAAAGCATTAATTGAACCAATGGCTGAAAACAAAATACTCAGTCACAGTGAAAATTTAACTCATGTAAAAATGCATATTTCACCACCGAGTTGAGCCAAAGAATTAGATTTAATGTCTGATAAGTTTGGTCATTTTCAGCATGCAGGCAAAGGCGATTATCAAGCTCCCACTTTTCCTAAAGAAGCAGCTATTCATCAATTTGCTAAACATTTAGCCAAATATTTAGCCAAACGTTTATATGAAGCCGATTGCCAGCATCAATATCATTTCTTAATTTTAGTGATGCCGGCGCATTTTTATGGTTTATTGCTGCAACATTTGCATGCCGCGTTTCGATTGCAATAAATCGCGCTTATATGGTAAAAGGCGCTAATTTTTTGGCAACCATTTGATTTTTTAATTTCACATAAACGGGCAGTCCATGGTGATAGGGGGGATAATCTTCTCCGGCAATTAAGGGGGCCAAATAACGATAACAGGCCTGGGTAATTGCAAAGCCTGTTGGGTCAATAAAGTGGCGCGGCAATTTTTTTTCAATATTGGCTACTTTGGACAATGCGACTTCGCCAAGGTGCCAGCGATAAGGGCTATCTGAGTCACGTACTATGGTTGGCATCACTGCATTACGCCCTGCTAAGGCAAATTCTACCGCTGCTTTGCCTAATGCATAGGCCTGCTCGACATCAGTTTTGGAGGCAATATGGCGTGCGGAACGTTGCAGATAATCTGCCAGGGCCCAATGATATTTATACCCCAATTGACGCTTAATCAATGTGGCCAAAGTAGGCGCTACCCCACCAAGTTGCGCATGGCCAAAAGCATCTTTAGTGCCTGCTTCGGCTAAAAAACGGCCATCAGCAGCTTTAACCCCTTCTGAGACCACAATGGTGCAATACCCATAATTTTCTACACTATATTGCACTTGTTTTAAAAAAGCTGCTTCATCAAAAACCAATTCTGGAAAAAGAATAATATGTGGCGGATCTTGGGGATGATGTTTAACTAAACCTGCTGCGGCTGCAATCCAACCAGCATGTCGACCCATCACCTCTAAAATAAATACTTTGGTAGAACTTTGGGCCATAGAGGCTACATCAAAACTGGCCTCTAAAGTAGAAATGGCAACATATTTAGCCACAGAGCCAAATCCAGGACAACAATCAGTAAAGGGTAAATCATTATCTACCGTTTTGGGGATCCCAATACAAGTTAAAGGAAAATTCATGGTTTGACTGAGTTCTGCGACTTTATTGGCAGTGTCTTGTGAGTCGCCACCACCATTATAAAAGAAATATCCAATATCATGGGCTTTAAAGACTTCAATTAGGCGGGCATATTCGTCAGGATGTTGCGCCAAGCTTTTTAATTTATAGCGGCAAGAGCCAAAAGCGCCTGCTGGGGTATGACGTAATTGTGCAATGTCTTGCGCCGATTCTAAAGAAGTATCAATCAGCTCTTCGCTTAACGCGCCCATAATGCCATTGCGTCCGGCAAAGAGTTTACCTATTTTATCGGGATGTTGACGAGCCGTTTCAATGACCCCTGCAGCAGAGGCATTAATAACGGCGGTTACCCCACCAGATTGTGCATAAAAAGCATTTTTAGGAGCCATAATGATTTTCCTTGGGCGTAATAGAAATAGGGAGGGTACAATTTTTACTGATTAAATGCTAGGGTTAATCCTGTTATGTCAATGAGGAAGTCTCCCTTGAAAGAAATAAAGCTATTTTTCGAACTAATGTTTTTTAAAATCAGTCCCGAAGCGCTTCCTTATTCAAAACCCTTATTATATCGCGTAATTATCGCGTATATCACGATGATGGGAATATCGTTGATCCAGTTGCATGATCATTCTGGGACGGAAGTTATTTTGCCAGTGATATTGTCAACTGCGATTGCAATCTGGGTGGTGCATGATTACCTAAAATTTAAAAAAATTGCTGAGCGCAGCTTAAAGCTGTTATTGGCGCTGTTAGGCTCTAGTACCATATTTTTTGGGTTATTGTTGATGGCTTATTTATTGTTGGGGCATAGTGCTGAATTATTTTTATTTAATTTTAGTTTAGGGTTATGGGAGCTAATGCTTAAGATCTATATATTTTGTCTAGGGTTAGAAATTAGTCGCGGCAAAGCATTTCTATTGGTGTTGGGCTTTGATTTGCTCAAAGCAGTGCCAATCTTACATTTGGTTGTAGCACAGCAATAAGGATAGGGGTAAATGCGGATCCATATTTTAGGCATTGGTGGCACCTTTATGGGTGGGATTGCTGCCTTAGCTAAGGCTCAAGGTCATCAGGTAAGTGGCTCCGATCATAAGCTTTACCCACCAATGCAAACCCAATTGCAACAATTGGGAATAACCTTATATGAGGGCTATGCGCCCGATCATTGGTTAGCTCTAAAGCCAGAACTTATTATTATTGGTAATGCGCTCTCCCGGGGTAATCCCAGTGTGGAACAGGTATTAAATCAAGGTTTGGCTTATATGTCAGGCCCGCAATGGTTAAAACATGCCATATTGCCTAATAAGTGGGTACTTGCGGTGGCTGGTACCCATGGTAAAACCACCACCAGCAGTATCTTGGCTTGGATCTTGCACTATGCCGGCTTAGCACCAGGTTTTTTAATTGGAGGGGTTCCGGAAAACTTTGGGATTTCCGCTGAATTGGGTAATAGCCCATATTTTGTGGTGGAAGCAGATGAATATGATACAGCTTTTTTTGATAAACGTTCTAAATTTGTGCACTATGCCCCCAAAACCTGTGTTTTAACCAATTTAGAATACGATCATGCAGATATTTTTGATAATATGGAGGCCATTTATACGCAATTTCATCAGCTAATACGATTAGTGCCAAGTCAAGGAACCATTATCCGGCCAAGCAAGGATGCACAAATTGATCAACTGATGCAACGTGGATGTTGGAGCCCAAGCGTGGAGTTTGGTTTGGCTCAAGGCAATTGGCATGCTACCCATATCAGCGCAGATACTCGCCAATGGACGCTCACCGTTGAGCAACAAATTATTGGTCAGGTACAATGGTCGTTAATGGGACAACATAATATATTAAATGCCTTGGCAGCCATGGCTGCGGCCAAACAAGTTGGGGTTGCACCAGCAATTGCATTAGCGGCATTAAGTGAATTTAAATCGGTAAAACGTCGGCTACAAAAGGGGGCAACAGTATCTGGGATCACCATTTATAGTGATTTTGCGCATCATCCCACCGCCATTGCGGCCACTTTAGCGGCGTTGCGCGCACAGACTAAACATAAAATTATTGTATTACTAGAAATGGGCTCGCATAGCATGCGTTTAGGGACGCATCAAGCCAGATTACCTCAGGCGCTACAAGCAGCCGATTGGGTCATTATTCCTCATTGCGCTTCCATTCAATGGGATTTACACAGCTTAAAGCCTTTATTGCGTGCTCCACTTAAGATTACTTATAGCCAACATGAATTATTAAGCCAAGTGGCGCAAATTGCGCAAGCAGGAGATCAGATCTTGATTTTAAGTAATGGCGCGTTTGCCAAGATTGAAACTGAATTACCGGCTTATTTAACCGCAGCGCAGGTGAACTTATGACGTTCCCAACACGGGTTAGTGTCGGTATTACTGGGGCCTCTGGGGCTTGTTATGCATTAAGATTGCTAGAGGCCTTAGTGCAACAAGAAGTTGAGATCTCTTTAGTGATTTCTACTGCGGGACAATTGGTATTGGCTACTGAAACCGATTTAAAATTCTATAAAAACCAGCAGAAAAATCAACTGATGTTAGCGCAGCATTTCCATGCAAAACCCAATCAAATTAAAATGTATAGTAAAGACCAATGGAGTGCTCCTTTAGCCAGTGGCACCGGAGCCCCTAAGCAGATGGTAATTTGTCCTTGTACTACTGGTTGTTTATCGGCCGTGGCCCATGGCAGTTCTGATAATTTATTAGAGCGAGCTGCTGATGTGGTGATTAAAGAGCAAGGTAAATTAATTTTAGTGGTCAGAGAAATGCCGTTTTCTGTGATCCATTTACAAAATATGCTGAGTTTGGCTCAGCAAGGGGTGGTTATTATGCCAGCCAACCCTGGCTTTTATTTTAATCCCACTTCTTTGGAAGAAATTGTGGATTTTGTGGTGGCTAAGATCTTAGATCAGTTGGGATTGCCCCAAACGCTCAGTGCGCGCTGGGGCAGTGAGGATTAAGTAATTGTTTCACCCGCGGCTTGTTTATCAGCATGGTAGGAAGAGCGCACTAATGGACCGCTGGCCACGTTTTTAAATCCAAGTTGACGGGCCACTTCGGCTAATTGATCAAACTCGGCGGGGGGAACATAACGCGCCACTGGATGGTGAAACTTACTGGGTTGTAAATATTGTCCAATGGTGACCATTTCACAGTCATATTGATGTAAATCTTTTAATACCTCAACTACTTCTTCATAGGTTTCGCCGAGTCCTAACATTAACCCAGATTTGGTGGGGATATGCGGGAAACGCGCTTTAAAGGCTTGGATTAACTGTAGTGATTCTAGGTAATCAGAGCCAGGTCGCGCTCCACGATAGAGCCTGGGGACCGTTTCAATATTATGGTTAAACACATCGGGTAAATAAGGGGCTAACTGATCTAAGGCCAACTGCATCCGTTTTCTAAAATCTGGTACCAATATTTCAATTTTAATCTGTGGTGCTTTGGCTCTGACTTGAGCAATACATTGCGCAAAATGTGCCGCGCCGCCATCGCGTAAATCATCTCTATCTACTGAAGTAATCACTACATATTTTAATCCCATATGCGCAATGGCATTGGCCAGATTTTCGGGCTCATTGACATCCAGCGCATCCGGTCGACCATGGCCTACATCACAAAAGGTACAGCGGCGAGTACATTTATCTCCCATAATCATAAAGGTGGCGGTACCATGACTGAAACATTCACTTAAATTAGGACAAGACGCTTCTTCGCAGACTGTGACTAAATGGTGTTCGCGTAATAAACTTTTTAACTGGGGTACGGCTTCATTAGTAGAGGCCTTAACTCGGATCCAAGTAGGAATACGTTGCCGAGTAGCATTGGCATCTGGTTTAAATTTAAGTGGCAAGCGTTGAAATTTTTCTTCGCCTTTTAACTTTTTATTGGGATCAGTGGTAAGGGCCATGATGGATAAACTCCTGTTAACATCGCAAAGCAACTAAATGGGAAGTCTTTAATTGGGTTAATAAGATAAGCTTTAATTCTTTTTTTACTTGGCTTAACGTGATGGTGGGGACTAAAGCTTGCATATCAATCATGCGAATTGTTTTATCACCGCAAGGGTTAATGCGTGCAAAGGGGGAGAGATCCATTGCCACATTTAAGCTGATGCCATGATAAGTACAGCCTTTACGTACCCGTAATCCCAATGAGCAAATTTTTGCACCACATTGGGTATAAACGCCTGGGGCATGTGGGCGAGTCATACTTACAATGGCATAACGTTGCAGTAACTCAATAACACTTTGCTCTAATAAATCAATACAACCTCTGATCCCAAAATCGCGTTTTTTAAGATCTAATAATAAGTACACCATTAATTGCCCAGGACCATGGTAGGTAATTTGGCCTCCGCGATCGCAGTGGATGACTGGTATGGTGCCCGGATCTAAAAGATGTTCTGCTTTTCCAGCTTGCCCTTGGGTAAATACCGGTTGATGCTCTAAAAACCAAATTTGATCAGAGTGTTGTGCAGTTCGCTGTTGCGTGAACTGCTGCATTTGTTGATAAATACTCAAATAGTCTTGTGGGGTTGCAAAATCAATTGGGGTAATGCTCATTTTATCCCCCTTAAATGACAAATAACACAGCAGGGTGTTGACTCAGTGCTTGATATAAGCCATCCAACTGTGCTTGGGAGTCCACTGTTAAGGTAACCCGCAATGCCAAATAACGCTGGTTACGACTGGGATTTAACTGCACCGCAGTTTCTGTTAAATAGGGAAAATGTTGGCGCACAATACCCAATGCAGTGGCTTTAAAATTGCTATCGGCTTGTCCCATAATTTTAATACAAAATTCTCCTGGAAAGTGCATTAAAGATGGGGTTGAATTAACAGATAAACGATTCATTATGCCTTCGTTGGTTTAAATAGGTGATGTAAACGTAACCCAATATAATCACTGAAGCGATGAAACATGCCACCGGTTTCAATTGGAGTGAGTGCAACCAAGGGGCGTTCTGCCACCAAGGTATCATGGAGCTTAATTTGTAAGCTGCCATAGGTTTGGTCTAAAGCAATAGGCGCTTTTACAATAGGATCGAGCACAATTCCGGCTTTTAGTTGTGGGTAGCTGCCATGGGGAATGGTGATATATAAATTTTGTTGTAAGCCTAATGCTAAATGCTTTGATTTTCCCATCCACACTTTGGTTTCTTTTAATGGGCTACGTGCTTGATAAAGATGATGGGTTTCAAAAAACCGAAATCCATATTGCAGTAATTTTTGTGATTGTTCAGTGCGGCTATTATCGCTCTCTGCCCCCAATACCACCGAGGCTAAACGCATACCATTTTGACTGCCCGAGGCCACTAAGCAAAAGCCGGCACTAGAAGAATGGCCGGTTTTAATGCCATCAACATAGGCGGCACGCCATAACAAGCGGTTACGGTTGGGTTGTTTAATTTCATTATAAGTAAACCATTTTTGTGAATAGAGTTGATAACTGCTAGGAAATTCTTGAATAACGGCAGTGGCCAATAATGCCAAATCAGCGGCCGTGGTATAATGCTCAGGATCGGGCAAACCAGTGGCATTGGTAAAATGCGAATGTTGCATCCCTAGTTTTTCCGCATAATCATTCATTAAACTAACAAATGCTGTTTCAGAGCCCGCAATATGTTCGGCTAATGCAATGGTGGCATCATTACCAGAATGAATAATAATGCCTTTAACCAATTCACTGACTTTGACATGGCTGTTGACCTTTACAAACATTCTAGAGCCTTCGGCGCGCCAAGCTTTTTCACTGATATGCACCAAATCATCAGGTTGAATATGGCCGTGACGTAATTCTTGATCTACCACATAAACGCTTAGCATTTTAGTTAAGCTGGCGGGATCTAAATGTTGCTCGGCATTATGGCTGGCCAAAACTTGTTGGCTATTGACATCAATTAAAGTATAAGCTTTGGCTTCAATATTGGGAGGCGCCGGGATCACTGCCCAGCTTAATGGGGTTAATGCTGTACTCCACAGCAAGATCAATCCTTGTAATAAAGTTACACGTTTAACTTTTTCCATAGTGAAAAGCTCCAAAGCAGCTAATAAAAATTAAGAAGCGCAACTATTGTAGCATGTTGCCCTTAACGACTCCTAGTAACAGGTACGACTATCAAATAAAATGGCTGAAAATAATATATTTTTTGGTTATTGGCCTGAATCTTTATGCTCATGCCAGCGGCTCTTTAGTGAATGATGGATCCAACTCAACGTGATTGACAATTTTGGGCTGCCCTAAATTTGCTTTATGACATTGCGCTATTAGTTTATCGGCTAAACTTTTGGAGTCCACCGGGCCAAGCCGTACGTGGTATAAGGTAGAGGGCACACCAGGGCGAGCTTGTGAAATTTTGACTAAATGGTTGACTTCAGGTAGCGCTTCGGTGGCGCGTTTAGCAAATTGTTCTGCATTCGCTTGCACAGAAAAGGCGCCCAGTTGCAAATAAATGGGGGTAAACTGCGCCAGTGGCTGACTATTGACCACGGGGGCGCTAGGTCCTTGCCAAGATTTGGGATTTAAGGCAGTAATTTGGACTTTGGCGGTACCGGTGGTGTAAAGATCTAATTTTTTGGCTGCAGCAAACGATAAATCCAGAATACGCTCGCCAATAAAGGGGCCTCTATCGTTTACCTTAACAATCACTTCGCGCTGATTGCTTAAGTTTTTTACTTTAATATAAGTGGGCAAGGGTAAACTTTTATGGGCTGCGGTCATGGCATATAAATCGTAGGGCTCTCCGCTGGAGGTGCGTCGACCGTGAAATTTAGTGCCATACCAAGATGCAAGGCCAGTTTCTTGAAAGCCTTGAGCGCTGGTAAGCACTTGGTAGCGTTTGCCGCGTACTTGATAATGAGGAGGGTTGCCATAGCGACTTAAGGGTTCAATTTTGGGTACGGCATTAGGGATTGATTGCACATTACGCGCAAACCAGGGGGCGCCATCTTGGCGATTGCGCGTGCAGCCGCTAACCAAAGTCAGTAGGCTAAACATAAGGATGAAAATTGGAACCCATTTGCGCATCGTACCTTTATCTACCTTATTGCGGCGTGCCAAATGGCACGCCGCGTGGCGTTAACTGGCCAGATATTGCTGTTTAATTTGCTGACTAAGCTGATAAATGGCCATGGCATATAAACTACTATGATTATAGCGGGTAATGACATAAAAGTTATGCAATCCTAACCAATAGGCGGGCCCCGATTGCGCCTCAAGTTCAATCAGTGCCATTAACATTTTATCGCTATTGGCAGGTAGCGAGTCATTGCTCAGTTGTACCCCTTGTTGTTGCAACTCACTCAATAAGTAAGTGGGTTTGGGGTTATTTAATTTGGCTTTCAAGCTTGCAGCATTTGGATCGGTGAGCATTGCAGATAACACTACGGGCATTTCTTTTTTCCAGCCATGTTTGGCAAAATAATTAGCAATACTGCCAATGGCATCGTCCACATTGTGAATAATATCGCGTTGCCCACTGCCACTAAAATCGACGGCATAATGACGATAGCTGCTGGCAATAAATTGGGGGACCCCCATGGCGCCGGCATAGGAGCCTTTCATTATTGTAGGGTCTAATTTTTCTTCATGGAGCAATAATAAATATTGTTCAAGCTCGGACTTAAAAAATTTTGCGCGCGGTGGGTAATGAAACGCTAAGGTTGCTAAGGCATCCAATACTGGATATTTTCCTTTATGCTGGCCATAACGGGTTTCCACACCTAATACCGCAATAATGATTTCAGCGGGCACCCCATATTGCGCTTGGGCTCTGGATAAGGTGGCATGATGGCGTTGCCAAAATGTGGCCCCTTCTTGTATGTGCTGGGGGGTAAGAAATAAGCGTTGATATCGATGCCAGGGAAGCGCCTCATAAGGCCGCGCAATGGCGTTTAATACCTCAGGTTGTAGTTGGGCTTGCGCAAACCATTGCTGCAATTGAGTGGTATCTAGTCCATGTTTTTGAGTCATTTGTTCAATAAAAGTTTGTACTGCGGGATCTTGCTTAAATGATGGCAGCTCTTGGGCACTTGCCATTATAGGCACTAAACATAACCAAAAGTAAGTTAATAATCGCCACTGTTTTAATGAAAACATCATAAATAATATCCTTATAAGACACATCAATTTCTAGCGTAACGGATGTGACGCAGAAGATCATCTTTTTATCCCCAGTAATTTAGTTAGGGTTTTTTATGTGGCAGATTAGGCGCAGGAGTAGAATGGCGTCGCGGTGCATTAGGCGCAGGGGTAGAATGGCGTCGCGGTGCATTAGGCGCAACAGGTTGCAATGAATCGCCACTTAAAGGCGCGTTATGCATAAAGCGAAAGGTATGAGTGGGTTGTGGGCCTTGAGTGCGTTCTTGGGTAGAGGAAGGAGGCGCCTGAACTAGCTGAGTATTTTGCTGTTGTTGTTGCAATTGTTGGACATAGCAATGGTCCAATAATTTCCATAGTAAAAATAAGGAGCTGGCACCAAAAAAAAACGACAGCGGATAGATCCCATTGGCAGTGGAGGCAGAAAAAGCAATTAAGCAACCAGAAATTCCAATATAATAACGTGATTCATCTGAAATTTTCATCATTAACCTCTAAGTTATTTTTGAAAAAGTATCTAATTTTTTTAAGTAAAATGCAACAATCATACAAGTTTAGCGATGATAAGGATGATGGGTTAAAATGGCCCAAGCGCGATAAATTTGCTCTATCAATAATATTCGCGCTAAACCGTGAGGTAGCGTCAGGGGGGATAATGACCAATGCCATGTGGCACGCTTTTGGCATGCAGTGCTTAAACCATCAGGCCCCCCAATTAAAAAACAGATATTTGGTGAGTGTTGTTGCCAGCGCTCAAGTTGATGGGCAAAAGTCACACTGTTCCAATTTTGTCCGGAAACAGCTAATGCTACCACTAAATCTTGATTACGTACCTGTTTTAATATTTGCTGGCCTTCTTCTAAAATTGCTTTATTTTTGGCGCTGGGTTTATGGCGCGGATAAGGAGGAATTTCAATTAATTCTAAGTGATAGATTTTAGGTAAGCGTTGGCGATAATGCTCGTATAGTTGCACCATATGGGACGGCAATTTATTGCCAACGGCGATTAAACGTAACCCCATAAAACCGTTAACTTAATATCGGATCAGCAGGGGTGTAAGTCCACAGTTTTTCAAGATGATAAAATTCTCGTACTGAGGCTTGCATAATATGTACCACTACCGAGCCTAAATCCACTAAAATCCATTCATCGTTGCCATCTCCTTGCAGTTTCACTGGGGTTATTTGGCGTTGTTTCATGTTTTGCACCAAATTTTCACCTAGGGCTCTAACATGGCGCGAAGAGTTACCAGTAACAATCACCATATAATCGGTTAATGGGGTTAAATCATTGACCTTTAGGGATTGAAGATGATTCCCTTTTAGTTCTTCAAGATCGGCTAATACCATTTCAAGTAAGCATTGTGGGTTGAGGGTACTCAAATATTGACTCCTATGGATGATTTTTGGGGAGAGTGATGCAACAAAGTACAGTCCCTTACTAATAATATAACCTTATTTAAGCGAGGTTGACAGGGTATTTGCCAGCATTGACGAAAATAATGGCTGAGTTGCGCTAGCCGTTGCCATGGCGGTGGTTAATTGGGCTAATTGTTGCCAAGCGATGAAACTTTGGCCACGTTTAAATTGCGTATCAATGGCATTGGCCAATTGTAAATAGCTGTTCACTTTCGACCAACAATAACGAGGTAATGCGTTTAGATAAAGGCTTTTTAAGCGTGGCCACAGAGTAGCGTTTAATGGATAAGCGGATAAGGCGGCTAACAATTCACGGGCCACTTGAGTGAGAGACCATAAAATTAATGGTAATTCCAAGCCTTGTTGGGGGAGGCGATTTAAGATCTGTAAACTTAAGTCGAGCTTACCTTCTAAAATAGCGGCTTGTAAATCAAATACCGTATAGTTGGCAGCAAAATCTACTATTTCTTGTAACTGGGTTTGGGTCACGGTGACGTTTCCCATAAAACTGAGCTGTAATAAACTTTGCTGAGCTGCTAAAGGATTGCCTTGGGTTTGTTGTTGTAACCAAGTTAAGGCTGAAAATTCTAAGGTTAAGCCCAATTGTTGCGCTAAGTCTTTAAGCCAGTGTTGATAAGGTTGAGCCATAAGGGGGCGATGTGCCACAAAGACTGCATTGGGATAGGTTTGGGTTAAGTGTTTTAACCAGCTGCTTTTGCCTGCCTTTTCATTAGCACGTAATATCAATATAAGCTTGGGATTATGGGTGGCATGGTTTATAGCTGAGTAAAGTTGATTTTTGTCGGTCACACTTAAGTTATCGCACTGAAAAAGCAATTCAATGATTTTTTTTTCAGCAAATAAACCATGGTTTTGGACTTCATTGAAGAAAGCCTCCCAAGCAAATTGAATACTCTCTATAGTAAATAATATACGCTGTTCAAAGCCTTGATGTTGCGCGGTATGTCGAATGAATGCCGCACTTTGTTGGGTAAATAGGCATTGTCCCCACAGGACATAAAGCGGGGCAAGGCTCTGTTGTAAGGCTTTAGATAATTGATTAGGATAAACGTGCATAGTGTAATCGATATAACAGTTGTTGAATTAATCGATGCTGCATTTCTTGTTGGAACAGAGTTAATTCTTGTCCATCGGCGAGTTGTTGTCCTACTTTAACTTGTCTGGCGCGTTGGGTATAAAGTTGTCCTTGCTGCACCAGATGATGATTGGGGGAAAGTAATACATAATTTAAGCTTAAATGTAACTGCTCGCGGATAGTTTCGCCATTGGGGGCCAATGCAATGGGTTGGCGTTGGAATTCAATGGCACTTAACTTAAGTTCAAAGGCACTGTCATCTTCGATATCCACGGGTACACAGTTTTGGGCTAGGGCCAGGCGTAATGCATTGACCAAAGGTTCGTGCTCTAAGGCAGGGGAGATCTGCAGCGCGGTAAAGGGCCATGCTATGCTTTGATGAACCCCTTTTAATTGAAAGCCGCAACTACTTAACGATAAGCTGAGTAACAGTAGATAAAAGGTGGTGTTTAACTTAAAGGCGCTCACCTTAATTGCCTACTACAATATTGACCAATTTACCTGGCACTACAATTATTTTACGAATAGTTTTTTCGCCAATATGTGTTTGCACACTGGGTTGGGTTAAGGCCAACTGTTGGATTTGTTCAGTAGGCAGGGTTTGCGATAGGGTCATTTTGCCGCGTAATTTACCATTGACTTGGATCACCATATTAATTTCATCCCGGGTTAAGGCATCGTGATCTACTTTGGGCCAAGGTGCATCTATAATCGCCTGGGTATGGCCTAATGCTAGCCATAGCTGATGGCTAATATGGGGCACAATGGGGGCTAACATCAGCAAAATACTTTCCACAAATTCTTGTTTAATGAAGCCATCAGTGGTGGTGGTGGGGGAAAACCCATTAAAATGATTAATTAATTCCATTACTGCAGCCACTGCGGTATTAAAAGTATGGCGTTCCCCCATGGCGATAGTGACTTTTTGAATGGTTTCATGCACTAAGCGACGATAATGCTGTTGGGTGGTGGTTAAGGGCTGCTGCGTCAATAATGGTGGTGGTTGGGGTAATGGATATTGGGCAATATGTTGTTGCACTAAGCGCCATAAGCGTTTAAGAAAACGATAAGCGCCTTCTACGCCAGCATCAGACCATTCTAAGGATTGCTCAGGTGGGGCAGCAAAGACTATAAATAATCTTAAGGTATCTGCGCCATATTGTTCAATTAAAGGCTTAGGATCTACAGTATTGCCTTTAGATTTGGACATTTTTGCCCCATCTTTTAATACCATGCCTTGGGTTAATAGCTGGGTAAAAGGCTCATCCCCGGGCACTAAATCGAGATCGCGCATGACCTTATGGAAAAATCGGGCATATAATAAATGTAAGATGGCATGTTCAATGCCCCCAATATATTGATTCACTGGCAGCCAATAAGGAACACGTTGGTCAATAATATGCTTGGATTGATCGGCACAAGGATAGCGTAAATAATACCAAGAAGATTCTACAAAGGTATCTAGGGTATCGGTTTCACGTCGCGCTGGCGCATGACATTGCGGGCAATTTACCGCATAAAATTCTGGCATATTGGCCAAGATTGAGCTGGAGCCTTTAGGGGTCACTTTTTCTGGTAGACATACCGGTAACTGTTGTTCTGGAACCGTCACTGGGCCGCAGTGTTCACAATAAATAATAGGAATTGGGGTGCCCCAATAACGTTGACGTGATACCCCCCAATCTCTTAATCGATAATGGGTTTGCCGCTGGCCTGCATTAAGGGCTTCAATTTTATCGGCAATGGCATTTTGTGCTTGTTGGGAACTTAAGCCGGTAAATTCTGCAGAATCAATCAGTTTACCGTGCTCTACAAAGGCTTCGGTTAAAGGGGCACTGGCGGCATTAGGCAGCACTACGGTTTTGCTGGGTAAATGATATTGTTGGGCAAAGGCCCAATCGCGATGGTCATGGGCAGGCACCGCCATCACGGCGCCAGTCCCATAATCCATCACCACATAATTGGCTACCCAAATGGGCAATAGTGCTTGGGTCAGTGGATGACGAGCCATCAAGGCAGTAGGATGGCCTTGTTTGGCTTGAGTGGCTAAGGCCGATTCTGCTAATTTTGCTTGTTGGCAATGTTGAATAAAAGTTTGCAGCGATTTATTATCTTTTGCTGCCAGTTGGGCCACTGGATGTTGGGGCGCAATGGCTAAATAAGTGACTCCAAATAAAGTATCTTGGCGCGTGGTATATACGGATAAGGGCGGCAATTGGGGGTGCTCAGCTATGGCAAATTGCACCAATAACCCTTCAGAGCGGCCAATCCAGTTTTTTTGCATTAAGCGCACTTGTTCTGGCCAACCACTCAGTTTGGGTAGCCCCGCCAATAATTCTTCGGCATAGGCGGTGATTTTGAAAAACCATTGTGGGATTTCACGTTGTTCTACTTTGGCGCCTGAACGCCAGCCACAACCATTAATGACTTGTTCATTGGCTAATACGGTTTGATCGATGGGATCCCAGTTGACATGGGTATTTTTTTTATACACTAAGCCTTTGGCATACATTTTAGTAAATAACCATTGTTCCCAGTGATAATAATTGGGATCACAGGTGGTAATTTCGCGCCGCCAATCATAAGCAAAGCCGAGCCGTTTTAATTGGGTGCGCATATGTTGAATATTTTGATAGGTCCATTGTGCGGGGGGCACTTGGTGGGCTATGGCGGCATTTTCTGCGGGTAGGCCGAAGGCATCCCAACCGATAGGTTGTAATACATTTTTGCCTTGCATCCGTTGAAAGCGAGCAATCACATCGCCAATTGTATAGTTACGTACATGACCTACGTGTAGCTGTCCACTGGGATAAGGAAACATACTTAAACAATAAAAAGGAGGTTTATGTGAGTCTTCAGTGATCTCAAAACTGGCGTGGTGCGCCCAATATTGCTGCGCTTGCTGTTCAACGTCTTGAGGATAATATTGCTCAGATAATTGCATCTAAAAATTCCACTGTCTAAAGTTAAGCCATCTTAGCACCAAAGTAGGATACCACTGAGTGATTAGATAAAAAATGGGGCTTTGGTTATTGTTGAGTCTCTTTGGTTAAATAGGCCATCAGCAAAGCAAGGCATAATAAAGCCAGTACTGGCCAAATGCCAAAAGATTGCCATGGGGTTGTTCCTTGCATTCCTTTAACGGTGCTATTGAGTACATATTCACGAAAGGAGGGCGCTAATGCTTGAAGTTGACCTTTGGGATCAATAACGGCAGTTAACCCAGTATTGGTGGCGCGGATCACATAACGCCCGGTTTCTAAAGCGCGAAATTGGGCAATTTGTAAATGTTGAGCTGGCCCAATGGAGTGTCCAAACCAAGTATCATTGCTGACCGTTAATAAAATATCGGCTGACTCAGCTAGGCGAGAGCGTACCAATAAAGGGTAGGCAATCTCATAACAAATAGCTGAGGCAATGGTTAGGGAATGGCTTTGCAGTGCTGGGTTGAGATGGGGAGCTTGTCCAATAAAGCTGGACATGGGCAAATCAAAAAAATCAATCAGTCCTCTTAACCAAGATTCTAAGGGTACATATTCACCAAAGGGCACCAAGTGTTGTTTATAATAATGGCCTAAGGCTAAGTCTTGGGTGGCATGGCGCGCTGTGGCGCCATTAATGCTGATTAAGGCATTATAATATTGATTTTTCTCGGGTACTTGAACTGGAACCCCAGTAATCAGGGTTGTGGGGGTATTATGTAATTGTTGTTGTAGTTGGGAAAAAAATGGTGCGGAATAAGGCAAGGGCAGTGGGATGGCCGCTTCTGGCCAAATAATTAACTCAGCGTGGCCAAAGTAGGGTAAGGTTAAGCGATAGTAGGTATCAATAATATGTTGAATATGTTGTGGTTCCCACTTTAAATGTTGGGAAATATTGCCTTGGACTAAAGTGACCTTTAGGGGTTGAGTAGATGGGGTGGTCCAATGCGGTTGGGCTAATAGATAAGCACTGCCATAGAGACCTAAAACCATCATCATTAATGCAGTATATTTTTTTCGGGTGCCTTGTTGGGTCAATAATAAGTGGCCAACTTGATAAAAAATTCCGCTTAATATGGCACAAACCAAAGACACCCCCCAAATGCCAAGTACTGGAGCAAAACTACTTAATGCACTTTGCAGTTGAGAGTACCCTAAATAAAGCCAGGGAAAGCCACTTAATATCCAACCGCGACTGATTTCTAACAACACCCACAGTGCAGGAAAGGCCAATAAGGCGCGCGATAAATTGGGCTGGGGAAAAAAATAATTCAGTAACCCGCCTACTACAGCAGGAAATAAGGCTAAGGTGGCAACAAATACACTGGTGAGTAACACCGCTAACAAAATTGGGGCATTACCATAGGTGGCTATGCTCACATAAATCCATGAGGCCCCAACACCAAAACAGCCTAAGCCAAATAAATAACTGCGTAATAAAGCACTTTTTATAGATTGTTGATGTAATAGCGCCAATAATAGCGCTGGAGCAATCAATGCCATCAGCGCAACATTAAAGGGGGCAAAGGCCAATGGCAATATGCTGCCCGCCGCTAAGCTTAGCAATAGCGGCGCATAGGGTTTTAAAAAATTCAGTGGCATAATATGACTTAGGGCTCTGGTTTGGGCTCTGGTTTGGGTTCTGGGGTTAAATTGACCTTTAACACTAAGATACGTCGATGATTGGCTTGTTGCACGGTAAATTGGATATTTTGTAAATAAATACTTTCGCCACGCTTGGGTAACTGACCAAATCCTTGCATCACTAAACCGCCAATTGTATCGAATTCTTCATCACTAAAGTGGGTAGAAAAATGTCGATTAAATTCTGCAATGGGAATTAATGCCTGGACACTAAATTTGGTTTCAGTATGTTGGCGAATGGCAAATTCTTGTTCAATATCAAATTCATCTTCTATTTCGCCCACAATTTGCTCTAAAATATCTTCAATGGTAACCAAGCCACTGACGCTACCATATTCATCGACCACGATGGCTAAGTGATTGCGCCGATTACGAAATTCATTTAGTAAGATATTTAAGCGTTTACTTTCTGGGACAAAGACTGCAGGTCGGACAATATCTCGAAGATTAAATTTTTTCTGGGCATTATCTTGCGCATTATGATAGGCCAATAAATCTTTAGCCAGCAAAATACCAATCACTTCATCTTTGCCCTCGCCAACCACTGGAAACCGCGAATGAGTGGATTGAATGATGATAGGTAAGATTGCGTTTAACTCTAAATCTTTTTGGACCATCACCATATTGGTATAGGGGATCATAATATCGCTAACTCGCATTTCTGCAACATGAAATACGCCCTCAATCATGCCTAAGGCTTCGGCATCTAATAAACCACGTAGTTGTGCATTCCTTAGCACAGTGATTAATTGCTCACGGTCTTTGGGCTCGCCTAATAAGGCTTGGCTGATTTTTTCTAACCAGCTGCGATGATTGGCAGGCATATCATCCTTCATTGTCAACCTCTAAATAAGGGTTAGGAAAACCTAGTTGCGCTAAAATGTGTTGTTCATGGCGTTCCATTATTTTGGCTTGTTCTGGGGTGATATGATCAAAGCCTAATAAATGCAAAGTGCCATGTACGGTTAAATGCGCCCAATGCGCCAGTACTGCTTTATGTTGTTCTTTAGCTTGTTGTTCTACTACCTCGGCACAAATGAGTATATCTCCTAAAAAGTGCGCCTTAAATGGCTCAGGCATTTGACTGGCAAAAGCGAGGACATTGGTGGCTCGGTCTTGCGCCCTAAATTGCTGGTTAAGCTGTTGCATTTCCGCCGATTCAACCAGCCTTAAAGTTAATACTGCTTGTTCAGTAAAGGGGCGCAAGGCCTGGGTGACCCAGGCGTTAAACCTAGCCGATTCTGGCACGGCAAAAGTGGTGGCATTTTGTAAGTCCAACTCAACGATCATGGCGGCCCTTACGTTGGGGCAAGCATGCGGATTGGGTCTCAAAGTGTTCATAGGCTTCAATAATTCGTTGTACCAAGGGGTGACGTACCACATCTTTGGTTTCAAAAAAAGTGAATTGAATACCAGGAATATTTTTCAAAATTTTAACCACTTGGCGCAATCCGGATTGTTGACCTACGGGTAAGTCAATTTGCGTAATATCTCCGGTAATAATGGCTTTGGCATTAAAACCAATTCTAGTTAAAAACATTTTCATTTGTTCAACGGTGGTATTTTGGGCTTCATCTAAAATAATAAAAGCATCATTAAGGGTTCTGCCTCGCATATACGCTAAGGGGGCAATTTCAATCACATGGTTTTCAATCAATTTAGTGACTTTTTCTGCGCCCAGCATTTCATATAATGCATCAAATAAAGGCCTTAAATAGGGATCAATTTTTTGCGCTAAATCGCCTGGTAAAAAGCCCAGTCGCTCGCCAGCTTCTACTGCGGGTCTGACCAAAATAATGCGACTGATTTGCTCAGCTTCTAATGCTGCTACCGCACATGCTACGGCAAGAAAGGTTTTCCCCGTTCCTGCTGGGCCAATACCTAAGTTTAAATCAAATTGTTGAATATGTTGTAAATACAATGCTTGATTGGGGGTACGCGCTTTGATAGCGCCCTTTGGGGTTTGGACCATGGTAAGTTTATTAGGCAGCTCTTGCTCAGTTGCTGATGGGGCGGTGAGCGGGGATTGGCTTTCATATTTTTGTAAATAAAAATGAATATGACTTGGGGTTAATTCTTTATTGTGCAAAGTTTGTTTATAAAGGTGTTGCAATAAACTTTGTGCCAAAGTGATCGCCGCATTGCTGCCTAATAGTTGAAATTGATTGCCTCGATTGTGGATTTGTATGCCTAAGCGACGTTCGATTTGACGCAAATGCTCATCAAAGCGTCCACAAAGGTTCATAAGCCGAGTATTATCGACTGGGGTTAAGTTGAGATGGATCGTATGCTCTGGTTTACTCAATATGTTTTTAATGCTGCTTTGCGCAACATATACTCCCTAGATTAAATATAAACGGAAGTTGCAGGGATTTGAGATCCTAGTTGCAACGGATAAAGTATGGCATAGAGCATTAATTAATGCTTTCTGCCATGGTGACAAGCTGCCCTTGTAAAGAATAGGGTGAGGCTTGGGTGATTAATAATGGGATAAATTGGCCAATTTGAATGTGGGGCTGATAGTCAAAATTAACCACCCGATTATTTTCAGTGCGGCCACTGAGTTTTGAGGGATCTTTTTTAGAGGGGCCCGTCACTAAAACATTTTGTTGGGTGCCAACCATGCGGGCACTAATGGCAGTGCCTTGTTCACGTAATTGAGTTTGCATTTGTTGAAGCCGAGTTTGTTTTGTGGCTAAATCAAGGTTGTCTTGGGCATTGGCCGCTGGTGTCCCGGGGCGGGGACTAAAAATAAAGCTAAAAGAATAATCAAAGCCAATTTCTTTAATTAAAGCCATAGTGGCGGCAAAATCAGCTTCAGTTTCACCGGGATAGCCCACAATAAAATCAGAAGTAATGGAAATATTAGGGCGTACTTTACGTAATTGGCGTAATTTAGCTTTAAATTCTAATACCGTATGGCCGCGACCCATTAAACCTAAAATTCGGTCACTGCCACTTTGTACCGGTAAGTGTAAGTGATTGGCTAGCTCTGGCACTTGAGCATAGGCTTCAATTAAAGAATCTGAAAACTCGGTAGGGTGGGAGGTGGTAAAGCGAATGCGCTCTATCCCTTCTAATTGGGCGACATAGGTAATTAATAAACCTAAATCAGCTACCCCACCTTGGTGCATTGCGCCGCGATAAGCATTGACATTTTGGCCTAATAATGTCACCTCGCGCACGCCTTGAGCTGCTAAGCCATTGACTTCTGCAATCACATCATCAAACGGGCGATTGACTTCCTCACCACGAGTATAAGGCACAATACAATAACTGCAATATTTACTGCAGCCTTCTTGAATAGAGACATAGGCCGTGGGGCCATCGGCACGGGGTTCGGGTAATTTATCAAATTTTTCAATTTCTGGAAATGAAATGTCCATGGCAGTTTGGCCAGCTTGTTGTGCTTGGCTTAACAGCTGTGGTAAGCGATGGTAGGTTTGGGGACCAAAAATTAAGCTAACATAAGGCGCGCGGCGGCGAATTAATGCGCCTTCTTGACTGGCAACACAGCCCCCCACCCCAATCACTATTTCAGGATTGGCGGTTTTAAGCGCACGCCATTGGCCTAATCGGGAAAAGACTTTTTCTTGAGCTTTTTCTCGAATAGAGCAGGTGTTCATTAATAGTACATCTGCCTGTTCTGGAGTACTGACTAATGCTAAGCCGTGACTGGCGTGGAGCAATTCTGCCATACGCTTGGAGTCATAGTCATTCATTTGGCAGCCCCAAGTTTCAATATATAAGTGCTTGGCCGTCATAAATTTGCTTTACCTTGGAAGTTCGAAAACTAATTAGCCCTGCATTGTAGCGACTTTTAAAAGCAGATGCCAGCGTACGACTAGGCCAATAATTGCATTTTAAATACTATGGTGGCGAGCTGACTTTGGCTCGGGCTCTGGCGCTTTAACGCCGCTAATCTTTAAGTTTTGTTGATTATTTGGGCCAATGGCCTCTTTTAAAGCCTGATGCACTGTCTCTTTGATACTGTCATCGGTCTGGCTTAAATCAAAGGTCGTATTGGGCTCAGCCAGGGTTACGGCAAGTTGACAAGCTTCAATAATGCTATCATTTTCATTGTTTAATTTATCTTGCGGCAAAGTATAGGCCAAGCCATTATCATGTGCGGTGATGGTTAAGCGGTCTGTACTTTTTAGCGTAACATTTAGGCACTGCTCAGTTTCATTTATGGTGCTTGAGTATTGCTCTTGTTGCAGTTTTTGTTGGATTTGCTTTAAATTAGGTGCAGCACTTGAAGTTGTTTGACGTGTCTGGTGAAGCCCAAGCGCAGGGGTTAGCGTACCAGATCTTTGTCGGGGAGCATTATTATTAGGGGGGGGAGTAGTGTTATTATTAGTAAATAGTGCGCTAGTTTTAGGTGGAGCAGCGGGTTTTTCGGCTTGAGGTTGATTAGGGTTAGATTGGGGCTGAGATTGGCTAGTTTGGGGCGAAGGGTCATTTATTCCCTTTACTAGTTGTTTTATCAAAGAAACGATTTTATTAGATAATGAGGTTGCCTTCCCGGTGCTTTGGTTAGGAGAAGGGGTAGAAGGGGTATTTTGGAGATCGGGGTTAATATGATTTTTAGGGCTTTGGGTAGCAGCCCTTTGTAACTGCGCAATGTCTTTAAAATTAGCAATATTAAGTGGGCTAACCACATCGATGCCATCAATTTGAAACGCACCCGGTGGCATATTATGTCCACAAATATAACGACCGCTACCATGTAAAAAATTTTGATCAACTAATGTTTGTAAAGCTTTGGTGTCTTTGGGATCATTAAATTTAGGAAGTCGGCCCTCAAGAGTTTTGAAGGTATTTATGGCATTTTCAGTTAACGCTTGGTATCCAGTTCGGTCTTTCCCACTTTTGCAAGTTTTATGATAGGGGACATCATTATACTGGCAAATTTGATGCACGTATTTTTGGATGGCATAATTTCTGGAGTTGACTTTTTTAGTTATTAAAAATGAGGGTTTAACTTGGCTAATAGCAAAATTAGCTATTCGCGCTAAACCTGCCCCAAAGCCACCATAAGGTTTGCGAGATAATTTTGCATATTCATTAAAAGCAGTAACGTGTTGAGCAAATTCTGACTTAGGATCTTGTTCTTTTAATAAATCGTCAATGGTTTTGGAATTTTTTTTAAAGTGATTCGATCTTTTATCATAAATATTTTTATGAGTATGGCGAATTTCACGCTCAATGGCTCGCGCCATCATATCAGTATTAGAATAATCGAAACTTTTTTTATTATTGAATGATGAATTGGTGCGTTGATTAAGTTCATATATTTTGATAATTTTATTGCGATTTTTTGTGGGAAGTTTATCTAGATTCTCAATAAGATTGTCTTTACCTTGTGTAGCTAAATGTACTGAATCATTTTTTGGCTGTCTGTAGAGTTTTGTTAAAATTTCTTGGCCTTCAGTTAAAAGTGTTTGTTCATCTTTTGAAGGCTTAGGGGCATCATTGAAAATTTTAAGCAGTTCTTCATTTTTTTGATTTTCTTGATTTTTCGGATTCTCTTCTTTTTGTTTTTCCAAATGCTGCGTTAATTTATCTATAGTTGTGGTATAAAGCTGATTAAACCCTTTGGCATTAAGTTCAGCTTCACGTTTGCCACCCCAGCCGCGTATAAAATTACACCCATAATTTACATAAGTCGCATTAAGTTTTACTGTATATTGTTGGTTATCTTTTCCTGTAACTGAAATCTCCCGATTGCTATACCGGTTTAGTGCATCACGTACTGCACGCACTTGTGATTTATCTGGATTGCTTCTTTGCTCAAAAGCAAGAGGTGATAATAAGGTTTGTAATACATAATTTAATTCAATCGGGTTTTTAGATTTATTATCTGGGTTTTTTAGTGCTTCTTCTAATAACTGAGGGATTAATATATTTTCAATATTATGGTTGGTATACTTTTGGGCCGTTTTAGGATCTGTAGCAAATAATTCATGGGGCGTTAAAGAAGCAGAGCGAAAATTGGTATTTTCAGCTAAAAGATCTTTTCCTTGGCTATTATAAATTAAACTGGTGCTTTTTAAATGATTGGCAATGCCTTCTTTTTGTTTAAAGGCGCTGCTGCCAGTAGATTCTGGATCTACTGGAGTGGCAATATCTACATGAATACATTTTTTATTATTAACACTGTTTTGATGTAAGGTAATCAATTCTGGCCGTGGCCCTATATGATTTTGGGCTTCTTGGTCATATAATGCTTTACCAAATGCTTTTAACTCTTTTTGCTCTTCTTTGTTTAATGGGTCTCTTTCAGGTAAATTTTTGTCTTTATTGGCTGAATATAAATCACGTTTTAATTGTTCCAAAAGAAATTTTGCAGCGTTATGTTTTTCATTGAAATGAGCATTGGCGTTTTTATTATCGCGTTGTAAATCACCCATTTCTTTTGGATTGATTTTAGCCTGTTGGTTAATTTTTTCTTTAAACTTATTGTAGGCTTCATCAATTTTTTTTAATATATCAACTTCCTTTGGATTTTCTTTTGCCATTGCTTTGGCAGCTGCAATAAAAGATTCTCCTTTGTCTAAATAATTTTCGGTTTTGGGTCCATCATATGTATTAGAAGTTTTAATTCGGATAATGGATCCTTTAGGAAGATTATCATCTTTAAGGCTTAATTTAAGTGTGCCATATTGGTCTTCATCGCTTTTAAAATCCAGCTTTTGTGCAATGTCATGACCTAATTTATCTTTTAAAGCGTTTAATAAATCTTTACTGTTTTCAAAGGGCTTACCGTTATAAGCCACATCCATAATTTTTTGTAGTAACTCCTTTTTTATTGGCGCTATTGTCTCCATTTCATTGTCTTCATTTTGTGCCATTTTATGTCCTTAAGCCGTTGATCTCTTATGATTTAAGACCATGCCTTTAAGCTAAAGTTCCATTAAATCTTAATTAATGCTAGCAATAGTTTCCACTTAAAGCGTGTAAAGTAACGTTTAATTATCATATATAAATCAAACCAGTTATTTTAGTGTAAATAAAATAGTTAAAAATAATATAGATGGTATACTGTGGCGGTTAAATAGAAATAAGGGTAAAGATTAATGAAAACCAGTAAATTTATCAGTATTAGTTGTATAATGTTTATGTTGACGGGGTGTGCAGGACGTGCGGCAAATCCAATCATGATTAAACAATTTGATGATCAACAAAAAACCTGTGCACAAATTAAACAAGAGTTATTATCGATTGAAAATAACGTTCAGCAATTAGTGCCGCAAGCTGATAAAACTTCGCGTAATGTGGCACTTGGAGTAAGTGGTGCATTTTTTTGGCCATTATGGTTATTTATGGACTTAAAATCTTCTGAAAAAGAAGAAATTTATGCATATCGTAACCGCTATCATCATTTGGTTGATATTGCGCAACAGAAAAACTGTGAACAACCCAAAGCGTTGCTTGTTGATTAAGCCATAAAGTTGATAGTTTTTGGCTAAAGGAATAGCCTTAGCTGGCTTTTTCTAAAAAAGATGGGTGAACTGAACTACCGATCTTAGCATGATAAAGATGATCCACCCACCCTGAACCATCATTAATAATTGCTGATAAAACAACCAGTTAAATTATTGAGTGTATTTTATAACTTTTTTATATTTATTAAACAGCGCTTAATTAGCACTAGTGACGCATTAGTTAGTGGCTTAGTACACAAGAGAGATCAGGCTTTTCCAGAGTATTTTGCTTAATCATTGATAATAGCTATTTTTGCAAGATATGATATAAATTTTACAACATTACTGATTAAAGAACTTATTTAGGCGGGTTGTTTTTCTTTAAAGTTGCGCTGCTAAAGTACTGATGACAGTGAAATATAACCAATGATTATTGAATGATATGGCCAGCCTATAAGCAAAAACCCAAACAACGATAGAGTTTTGAGCTGAGGTTGAAATAAAGTTTATCAGTGCTGGGTTTAATGGTGGCTATGGGTGGACTCGAACCACCGACCTCGGCATTATGAGTGCCGCGCTCTAACCAGCTGAGCTACATAGCCACTAACCTCGCAATTTAAGAGAAGGGCATTGTGGCGGGAAAAGGGCCTATTGTCAAGTCACTATTGCAATGGTATTAAGCTATTAAGACCAACATAAACCAAAAGCTTAAGGGTATTTTTAGCATGGTTATACATTAAAGCGAAAATGCACAATATCGCCATCTTTAACGATATATTCTTTGCCCTCTAAGCGCCATTTACCGGCTTCTTTTGCTCCTTGTTCCCCAGCATAGGCAATAAAATCAGCATAACTGATGACTTCGGCACGGATAAAGCCTTTTTCAAAATCGGTATGAATTTTACCTGCCGCTTGGGGGGCGGTGCTATGACAAGGAATGGTCCAAGCTCGAACTTCTTTAACCCCTGCGGTAAAATAGGTTTGTAAATTTAACAGTTGATAGCCACAGTAAATCACTCGGTTTAATCCAGGTTCACTAAGTCCCATTTCAGTTAAAAATTCAACTTTTTCTGGTGCTTCAAGCTCTGCAATTTCTGCTTCAATTGCTGCACAAATAGGCACCACTTGATTACCTTGAGTGTGGGCAAAGGCCAATAATTTATCTAAGAACGGATTATTCTCAAAACCATTTTCATCAACATTGGCAATATACAACACCGGTTTGGCGGTTAAACAATGCAAACTATCAATAAAAGCTTGTTGTAGCTCTGGGACATCAAAAGTACGTAGCGGTTGTTCGCTATCTAAATGGGCCTGCAAGGCCAGTAATAACTCTTTTTGTACCTGGGCCTCTTTTTGCCCACTTTTTATTGATTTTTGTAATTTAACTAAAGCTTTATCAATGGTTTCTAAATCGCTAAGTAATAATTCAGTATTAATCACTTCAATATCGGCAATGGGATCAATGCGCCCTGAAACATGAGCAATATCGTCATTTTCAAAGCAGCGTACGACTTGCGCAATGGCATCGGTTTCACGAATATTATGTAAAAATTGATTACCCAAGCCTTCCCCTTTAGAGGCGCCTTTGACCAATCCAGCAATATCTACAAATTCCATTGTGGTAGGCCAGATCTTTTGGGGATGCACAATATCACTGATGGCGGTTAATCGTGGATCGGGGACCTCAACGATGCCAACATTGGGTTTAATTGTACAAAAAGGGTAATTAGCTGCTTCAATCCCTGCTTGGGTTAATGCATTAAATAAGGTTGATTTGCCTACATTGGGTAAGCCTACAATGCCACATCGAAATCCCATGAGAATCCTTATTTTAGTTAGTGTGCAATTGCTGCATCGCTGCTTCAGTTTGCCCGGCTATCAGTAAAGGGGCTATTGCTACCGCATTATCGATGGCTTGGGTAATTAAATTGGCTTGAGCACTAAAGGGTTTATGTAATACATAATTGGCCACATCATCGCGATGGCCAGGATGTCCAATCCCAATGCGTAACCTAAGAAATTGCGGTGAGCCTAAACAGTTAAAAATACTTTTTAATCCATTATGTCCACCATGACCACCATTAAATTTTAATTTAATCTGACCTGGCGCTAAATCGAGCTCATCATGGACCACTAAAATGGCCTGGGGTTCGATTTGATAAAATTGACAAAATGCGTGCAGCGCCTCACCACTATGGTTCATATAGGTCATGGGTTGTAGTAAGCGACAACGCTCATTGGCTATGGTTATTTCGCCAATTTGGCTTTTAAATTTGCTTTGCAACTTAAGTGGTGCGGCCAAATAGTGCTGCAACAGCGCCTCTAAAAACCAAAATCCAGCATTATGTCGAGTTGCTTGATATGGTGGGCCAGGATTGCCCAGGCCCACAATTAATCTTATTGGAGACAATGCACTTGCCCTTTACTTAATCTTGAGCAGGGTGCTTTTGCTCAGTGCTGGGCACTTCAGTTTCACTGGGCGCCTCACTACTTTCTTCTTCATCTTCTTGGCGTTGTCGTTGAATGCTGACCAAGGCCATATCATTTTGTTGCAATAAATCAGGTAACTCTAATTGCTCGGCTAACTTTAAATCCGATAAATGCAGCACCGAATCTAGCGCTAAGTCCGCCAAATCCACTTCAATATATTCCGGCAAATCATTAGGTAAACAGCGGATTGCCACATCTGAGGCATAGCGGGAAAGTACCCCCCCTTGTTTGATTGCTGGGGCCTGTTCTTCATTTAAAAAGTGTAAGGGTACGTTCACGGTAATTGGCTTATGTGAACTGATTTTTTGAAAATCCATATGCAATACAAAGGGTTTGGAAGGGTGGCGTTGTAGATCTTTTAAAATAACCGGATGGACTTTGCCATCTAGTTTTAATTTTAAAATATGTGAATAAAACGCTTCATATTTTAATGCTTTGTAAATTTTATTTTGTGCCAACATAATCGGCACGGCAGTGACTTGGTCGCCACCATATAAAATGCCTGGAACTTTATCGTGTAAGATACGTAGGCGGCGGCTCGCACCTTTCCCTAAATCCGTACGCAGTTCGGCATCTAAATCAAAGATTTCTCCAGCCATGATAGCTCACTCCCAATAATTAAAAAAAAGACTCAATTTAAGTTTTTTTGCGACCAAAAAACTTAAGCCACCTCATGACTGGCTAACTATAAAAAGCGCTAAGTCAATCAATAATGTTTCAAAATTGACTTACAACAAGGTGCGACGAAAGTCTACCTAAGCAAGGTTAAGATTGCAATAAGCTATTTAGCTTAAAAAAGAAACATGGAACTAATGGATTCTTCTTCGCTAACTCGACGAATGGCTTCCGAGAGTAAGGGCGCAAAGCTAACTTGCCGAATTTTAGGGCATTGTTGCGCAGCTTGAGATAATAAAATGGTGTCGGTTACCACCAGTTCATCTAAAGAGGATTTTTTAATATTTTCAATGGCTGGGCCCGATAATACGGCATGTGTACAATAGGCGGCAACGCTTTTTGCCCCATGCGCTTTTAAGGCATCTGCAGCCATACATAAAGTGCCTGCAGTATCGACAATATCATCCACTAAAATACAATTTTTACCTTTAACTTCCCCAATAATATGCATAATATTGGCTTCATTAGGTCGAGGTCGACGCTTATCAATAATGGCTAAATCAATATCTAAACGTTTAGCAAAAGCGCGAGCACGAACCACTCCCCCTACATCAGGTGATACAATAACCGCCGGATCTAAATTTTTACTTTGTAAATCTTCCAATAAAACTGGGGTCGCATAAGCATTATCCACCGGCATATTAAAAAAGCCTTGGATTTGGTCGGCATGTAAATCTACAGTAAGTAACCGGTCAATGCCTACCGCTGACATCATATCTGCAATCACTTTGGCAGAAATAGGTACCCGTGCAGAACGGATCCGACGGTCTTGGCGAGCATAACCAAAATAAGGCACCACTGCGGTAACCCGTAATGCTGAGGAACGACGTAGGGAATCGGCCATTAACAATAATTCAAGTAGGTTATCATTGGTGGGGGCACAAGTGGGTTGTACAATAAAGACATCTTTACCACGAACATTTTCTAAGACTTCAACTAGAATTTCGCCATCACTAAAGCGACCAATATTAGCTTGACCTAGAGGTAGACTAAGATGGTGGGCAACACTTTGGGCAAACGGCAGGTTAGCGTTACCACTAAAAACCATCATTTTGGACACAACGACACCCTTAATTTGGATAATTTGGCTGGGGTGCTAGGATTCGAACCTAGGTATGCAGGGATCAAAACCCTGTGCCTTACCACTTGGCGACACCCCAATATTGGATTAGCTGTATAATGCAACCGCAGCTTTAAGCGGTGATACATTACAACTGTTCGTTATAAATCCATTTAAATGGCTGGGCAACTTCTGCAAAACTGCCTGAGCCTGGCTTTTATCCTTAAACGTTGCAAATAGGCTACTTCCTGAACCACTTAGCTTAGCACAAGCATATTGGTTTAGCCAATTTAACGCCTCTTTTACTACCGGGTAAGTGTCACTTACCCAAGGTGCTAAATCATTAACAAACTGCTTAGAGGTATTATTGAGTACCGCTTCACAGTTTAGGCCGTCTATTTTGACGCTTGCCGTGGCGCTTGTCAAACCCCTTTGTGAAAAAACTTGTTGGGTGCTTACAGTGCAAGGTGGGGTAATGACCAACACCACTTGTTCGGCGGGATGGGCAGGAGTGAGTTGTTCGCCAATGCCTTCTCCCCAAGCCGCGTGACCCAATACAAAAACTGGCACATCTGCGCCTAATTTTAGGGCATCGGCAAGCAATTGAGCTAAGGTTCGATGACATTGCCACAGTAAGTTTAAGGCCACTAAGGTGGTGGCCGCATTGGAGCTGCCGCCCCCTAATCCTGCACCTATAGGCAGGCGTTTATCAACTTTAATAGCGATGCCAGTGGCTTGCTGGCGCCACGGCCATAATAATTTTGCAGCTTGGTAAATTAAATTGGACTCTAGGGCAATGGGCTGGGCCAAGGTTGACATGCTGACACTGATTTCATTATGCGGACAATATTGAAAGCGCAAGGTATCGCTATACGCTAAAAATTGAAATAAGGTTTGTAAATAATGATAGCCATCAGGACGTTGCCCTACAATATGTAAAAAATGATTGATTTTGGCTGGAGCTGGAAACACATATTGCTTCATGGGGCACTCGGGCTCAATTGCCAATGTTGCAACATAAGTTTCAGTTTTAAATCTGCACGGCTAATGGTTATTTTTTGTGGCAATTGTAGCGCACCATATTGTCTATAGTTTGGGTATTGTATTTGCCAATCTTGTTGGGTTAACCCGCTTAAATACCCTAAGGCATTTAGTTGATAATGATTGAGCGGTAAATTGGGATCGGCAAGGCCTTTGATCCAATAGCGCAAACTGCTGACTGGCATATTTAAGTTGGCAACTTCAGATAATATTTGTTCCGCCGAGGCAGCTAATTGATAGTCTCCTTGGGCAGTTTCCCAAATCACTTGTTGAGGCGCCCCGGTTAATACTGCTGCTTGGCTACCTAAAGGCGTTAAAAATTGGATTTGATACCAATGGCTAAATTGATGCCATTTAAATCTGGCATTAGTGCCTTGCCCTTGATGGGCGATAGCAATGCGCCCTTGAACTTGCCAATCGGTTAGCTGGCTAAGCATTAATTGATGTTCAGCCCAGTGCTCCCTGGGGTTTATAAGCTGGGGTTTAGAAGGGACAGGCGTCGCGCAACCCACTAACAATAAACATCCAACTATAATTAATTTAAACAACTTATTATTCCGTTTAATAAAAAAATCAATTTAGGTTAACAAATTTTGTCAACTAAGCCTAGCGTGACCCCTTAAACTAAAAAAAAGCCTAATAAAGTTCAGTGAAAGCTTGCAACTTAAAAAAAAATTTGTATGATGGCCACTTGCGGTTATGTTGCACAAGGCCATCAATTGTTTGCCATCAATTTTAAAAAATGTCTTGTGGTATTATGCCTAGGCTTTGTAGGATTGAGTTTAGGAGCTTTAACTCTTAACACTGCGTTGGCCACGCCCCATCCTCAAACTAATTGCGCGTTATGCCATCAATTAAAGCACAGCGGGTTATCGGTCAGCGTATTGAAATTGGCGCTAAAAGCCCATACTCGGGCTCTATGCGATACACCAAAGCAATTACGCAAAGCGCATTTATTAACCATTATTGATTATTCGCTTCCCTCTAATCAGCCCCGGTTGTGGATTATCGATCTTAAACAACAACAATTATTGTTGCACACTTGGGTTAGCCATGGGCAACAAAGTGGGCAATTATTGGCGCATACTTTTTCCAATCAAAGCGGCAGCCATCAATCAAGTTTAGGGGTGTTTATTACTGGGACCCCTTATTGGGGTAAGCATGGTTGTTCGCTGAATTTGCATGGGATGGAGCCAAATTTTAATTCCAATGCCTATCAACGCCGGATTGTATTGCATGGCGCAGCCTATGCCAAACCAGAATTTTTGGCCCGTCATGGTTATCTAGGACGTAGCTGGGGCTGCCCGGCAGTTAACCCGCAACTTGCAATGCCATTAATTCAATTAATTCGCGATGGCTCACTGATGTTTACCTACTACCCAGATACAAAGTGGTTGCAACACTCCTCTTACTTGAGTGAAGTGGTCCCCTCGTAACCGAGATAATTGGCATTATGCGCAGTTTTGCACCAAAATAGGCAAAGACTTCTTTGGTTGATGGCACTAAATATAAGAATTGAATGCTGGCAAAATTAGGTAATGAATTAGAGCTGTTATTAAACAGTTCGCGGGAACATATTCCCTTGATCTTAGCCTTGGTTGCGGGGCTATGGCTATTTAATGGGTTAAATTGGTGTTTAGGGGCCCCATTAAATAAGTTAGGGATATTGCCGCGGCAGCGACGTGGTTTGATTGGGATTTTCTTCGCCCCGTTGCTGCATAGCAATTTTAATCATTTATTTTTTAATTCCATTCCGTTATTGGTATTAAGCGTATTGATTATTTCCATGAATGTATGGACTTTTTGGTGGGTCACCATTTTTATTAGTCTGGTGTCAGGTTTAGCTGTATGGTTAGTAGGTCGGCGCGGCAATCATATTGGGGCCAGTGCATTAATTGCCGGCTATTTTGGTTATGTTTTAGCCTTAGCTTATGAAAAGCCCAGTGTCACTTCGTTATTTTTAGGTGGCATCACTTTATATTATTTTGGTGGCATTTTATTGAGTGTTTTTCCCCAACAAGAAAAAGTGTCCTGGGAAGGTCATTTGCTGGGGATGTTAAGCGGTATTTTAGCTATGTACCTTAGTGAATATCAAACTTGGTTAATGTTGGGGCTGTTTCATCCGGGGTAAAGCATTAGGCTTTAAGTGGCGCTGCATGGTTTCATACAACATAAGATTTTCCGGTTCGGCGTTGAAGGCATCGCGCCATACTTTTTTGGCCGCCTGTTGCTGTTGGGCGTTCCATAAGACTTCGCCTAAATGGGCTGCAATTTCTGGATCTGGCTTAAGGCTCAAGGCTTTGTTTAATACTTTGATGGCCATCGGATAATTCCCTTTTTTATATTCTAACCAACCGACACTGTCTAAAATCATAGGATTGTTGGGCTCCAAAGACAGGGCATGTTGCAGATAATCAGTTGCCTCGGTGTAGCGCTGAGTTTGATCGGCAAGAATAAATCCTAAGGTATTGAGCGCATCAATATGATTGGGCTCAATGGCCAAGATCTGGGTTAAATCTTCAATGGCCAGCTTGAAGTGTTGGCGCTCATTGGCAATCAGTGCACGGGTATAGCGCAGTTGAATATGAGTAGGATCGCGCATTAATTGTTGGCTTAATAGGCTATAGGCTTGTGGATAGGCTTGAATAGACAGCAAAATTTCAGCTTGGGTTAAAATAATCTGGGTTTGCTCGGCGGCATTACTCGGGCGCATGGCTTGAAGTAGGGCTAATGCGGCGTCAACTTGTTGCTGTTGTGCCATTAATAAGCTGGCTTGGGTATAAGCAATAATATGAAAAGGACCTTCAGTGACTTGTTGATAGCGCTCAATCGCCAATTCGGTTTTTTCTTGAATGATTGCCAAGTGCGCTAAAAAATACAGTGCGGTTGATTTAAAATCAGGTAATTTTTCAGCTTGCTTTAAGAAAGCTTCTGCCTCGGGATACCAATGCACTTGCATACTTAAATGGGCCAATTGTAATAATTGAGGTGCTGGTAAATAAGCGGCTTTTAATTGTTTGAGCTGTTGTCGCGCCGCACTAAACTCGCCTTGTTGAATCAATAATTCAGTATAAAATTGGCGTAATACCCCAGCTTCAGGAAATTTTTCCAATTGGCCTTCAATAAAATTTTGCGCAGTTAGCCATTGCTGATTGGCCGCTAAGGTTTGCGCCTTTAATAAAATCACCTCTAATTGCTCGGGAGTTAAAGCCAGCGCAGCACTAATAAACGGCAACGCTTTTTGGGGTTGATTTTGATAAAGAAAAATTTTGGTTAATGCCAATTGCACACTGTTCTCTGTAGTGGAATGCTTTAGTAATTGGGTTAAAGCGGCAATAACACTGGCTTGTTGTGGTGGGCGATTTAATTGTTGATATAGCCTCAAATAATGTTGTTGCGCAGTGTCTGGATCTAAGTGGCGGATCTGTTCTAAAAAAGGCATGGCCGCCGAGATTTTTAAATCACTTAAATAAATTGCAGCACCAGTTAGTTGAACATCTAAATCATTAGGGGTTCTATTGGCCCAAATTTCCAGAGGGGTTTGGGCTTGAGTGAAGGCATTTAAGGATAGGGCAATCTGGGTGGCACGTTTAGCGATGGCCGGATCTTGGGTTTGGTGGGCGATCTCGATATAATTGGCTAAGCCAATGTCTCGTAGTTCGCGCTGCAAAGCTAATTCTGCCTCCAATAAGGCATAGAGTTGGGGTAAGGCAATGCGGGCAGCAGGGCTAATTGGCGTGGATAAAGGTGACGCTTGGCACAAGGAGGCTAGCGAGAGGAGCAGCAAACTTGATATAATGGCAAAAAATTGCGTCATCCATTTATTAGCCTGTTTCATAACTAAGTCCCTGTACCTGATAACTTGGGTGCGGTTTTATTCAAGACAACCAGCACCGGCTTAATCAGGTTTTCGGCCGTTAACGCCATTTATTTAGCAAAATTTTTAGGTAACTTATATACAGGATGGTTTTAGTATTTGGCGTTAGCCATAAAACAGCACCTATTAGCGTGCGACAGCAATTGGCTTTTACCGCAGAGCGGATTGGCCCTGCGCTGCGTCATTTAAAAGCGCGCTCACCAGACAATGAAATTGCATTAATTTCTACTTGCAATAGAATTGAATTTTATTGTGATCATGCACAACCGCAACCTATTTTAGAATGGTGGTGGCAGTATTTAGCCATCGATCATTCGCAATTATTGCCCTATGTTTACCATTATTCTGGCAGCGATGCGGTCAAACATATGATGCGAGTTGCCAGTGGCTTAGATTCTATGATGTTAGGGGAGCCACAAATTTTAGGTCAGCTAAAATTGGCCTATCAAACAGCGAGCGATTTGGGCAGTTTAGGCAAACGATTAAAACGGTTATTTCAGTTAAGTTTTTCTGTGGCTAAAAAAATTCGTACCCATACCGATATTGGCACCAATCCAGTCTCGGTGGCCTATGCTGCAGTAAAATTAGCTGAGCAAATTTTTACTCATTTAAGCGATAGCCATGTATTACTTATAGGTGCGGGCCAAAATATTGAACTGTTAGCGCAACATCTAAGGCGTTGCCAAATTAAAACCTTAATCATTGCTAATCGTTCCATGGACCGCGCCTATCAATTGGCGCAACGCTACCAAGCGCAAGCCATTAGTTTGGCAGAAGTGCCCGATTATTTAGCAACCGTTGATATTGTGATGAGCTCTACCAGCAGTCCCGATTTTATGTTATCGGCACCTATGGTTACTGAAGCCTTAAAACAAGGAAAACGTCATCCTTTATTGATGATAGATTTGGCTGTGCCTGCAGATTTAGATCCGGCGCTTAGTATGCATGAAGATATCTATTTGTATACGGTAGATGATTTACAAGGAGTCATTGAGCAAAACTTACAACTTCGTCAACATGCAGCAACACAAGCAGAAATCATTATTGATGCCCAAGCCAAGGAATATATGAGTTGGTTACAAACTGAGCAGGCACTAAGCACTTTATGTGCCTACCGACAAAAAGTGACCCAGGTAAAAAATGAGGCTTTGCAAAAAGCATTAGCTAAATTACAAAAAGGGGATGATCCAGAACAAGTGTTAATTCATCTGGCACATCAACTTAGCCAAAAATTAATGCATGGGCCCAGTATTCGGTTGCGTCAAGCAGGTGTTGATCAAGAAGAATATATTTTACATAGTACTCGAGAATTATTTGGATTAGTTGAATAAAAAATTATATGAAACCATCATTACTAGAAAAATTGAAAAATTTAGCCTATCGCTACCAAGAAATTGGTTTGTTACTCAGTGAATCTAGCGTAATTGCTGATCAAACAAAATTTCGTGAATTGTCTAAAGAATATGCAGATTTATCCTTAATTGTGCAAACTTTTAATGATTATCAACAACAATTGGAATTATATGCCAGTGCCCAACTTTATATAAAAAGTGATGATCAAGAAATGCGTGATTTAGCGCAAGAAGAAGCCGCACAAGTGAGTACTCAAATCGCATTATTAGAAAATCAATTAAATCAATTATTGATCCCTCAAGATCCCGATGATCATAAAAATGTATTTTTAGAAATACGGGCCGGGACCGGGGGCGATGAAGCAGCCATCTTTGCTGGTAACCTTTATCGTATGTATAGCCGTTATGCCGAAACTCAACAGTGGCAAGTGGAGATCATTAATGCGCATGAAGGAGAACATGGCGGTTTTAAAGAAATTATTGCTAAAATCAGTGGTCGTGCCGTTTATGCCCATTTAAAATTTGAATCAGGAGCCCATCGAGTACAAAGAGTCCCGACCACTGAATCTCAAGGTCGGGTACATACTTCAGCTTGTACGGTGGCAGTATTACCCGAGCCAGAAGCGTTGGATGCCATTACCATTACCCCCCAAGATCTGCGGGTAGACACTTATCGCGCTTCTGGTGCCGGGGGCCAGCATGTCAATAAGACCGATTCGGCCATTCGCTTAACTCATTTACCCAGTGGGATTGTAGTGGAATGTCAAGATGAACGTTCACAACATAAAAACCGCGCTAAAGCCATGTCGTTATTACAAGCGAAATTATTAAATGTACAACGTACCCAAGCGGTTGCAGAGCAATCTCAAGCCCGTAAAAGTATGGTCGGCAGTGGCGATCGCTCAGAGCGGATCAGAACCTATAATTATCCGCAAGGACGAGTCACCGACCATCGGATCAATTTAACCTTATATAAATTAGACGTTATTGTAGAAGGGGCATTAGAGGAATTGGTGGGCCCACTGCGCCAAGAACATCAAACAGAACAATTGTCTATGCTCAATGATGGATGAGTTAGGGCAAGCATTACGTTGGGCAAGGACGCAATTAGGGGCGCAGCAACGTGATGCAGAAGTGCTGTTGAGCCATCTATTAGGGATGACACGCGCGCAAATTTATACTTGGCCACAACAAAAACTGTCCACTCGCCAGAGCACACAATTTCAACAATGGATCCAGCGCCGCCAACAAGGCGAACCAGTGGCCTATATTGTGGGAGTTAAAGAATTTTGGTCATTAGCCTTTACCGTGACTCCAGCGGTTTTGATCCCACGTCCAGAAACAGAACACTTAGTGGAAACTATTTTGGCATATGGTCCAGAGGCACAATTAAATTGTCGCGCCATTGATTTGGGCGTAGGTAGTGGCGCATTAACCATTGCATTGGCCAAAGAACGTCCTAATTGGGATTGGTATGGCTTAGAATACCATCAGCAAGCGTTAGCCATTGCCCAGTGTAATGCCGTCTATCATGGGAGCAATATCCATTGGATCCAAGGCCATTGGCTGCAATGCTTGGCCAGCGCCTGTATTGATTTAATTATCAGCAATCCTCCGTATATTGCCAACCACGATCCTCAATTAGAGGCGGCAGTGATTAACTATGAGCCCAGGGCTGCTTTAATCAGTGCCCAAAGTGGCTTGGCAGATATCGCACAGATTATTGAACAAGCGCCTAGGGTATTAAAACCCAAGGGCTATTTGGCCTTAGAACATGGTGCTCATCAAGGAGCAGCGGTGCATGCTTTGTATCATCAGGCAGGGTTTGAGCATATCTTTACCGTCACTGATTTAAATGGCTGGCCACGGATCACCATGGGGCAATGGCTTAATTAAAACATGCCGCCTTCATAACGAAAAAAATCCACCAATCCCTCACTGTTATAGTTGGTTTTTTCCCGCTCATTAGGCACATCTTTAGAAGGCAAGGTACCCACTAATTGTAAATGTGCGGCAATAAAGTGTTGTTTTCGATGCACCACCCATGGGTAAGCCAAACCTAAGCTGATAATCATTAAAGCAAGATTAAGTGCTTTAAATTTGACCACCGAGAGTGGATAAAAATGACTGACAAAGTGAAGTTGGCCAATGGACAATTGTTTAAAAATGGCCTGCCATAGCTGGGCTTGATAGGTACAGTGATAGCTAAAAGCAATACCAAAATGAAGCAGACTTAGCGCTACGCCGCCAATCAACCATGGCGTGCTACGTTGCCATACACTGCATAAGGTGACAAGGCCTAAAATAATAAAAAACCACCTTGCCCAATGCGCCCCTAAATTATAATCTAACGGAGTAGACAACTGTGCTCGGTGCTGGCCTATAAAAAAATGGCGAATGCGATAAATTAATAATTGCTGATCTTTAATGGGTAAGCTAAGGCCTAAGCTTAATAAACTATGTAAATAATGTCCCAATCCCAGCAATACATAAGATAGCATTGAGCCCATCCAACTAAATTCAATATGTTGCCAACGCCAATGATTGATTTGGTATTTAAAACGTTGTTGGGCTGCAATCCATGGCCAATTGATTAATCCCAGCAAAATAAAAGCAAGGTAGCTTAGAAAAAAAATTTCCATATAGCTTAGCCAATTAGGCTCAGGAGTCAGCGATTGATAATGCGCTAGCGCATCACTTAAAATCAATAAGGGGCCGCTAACCACTATCAAGACTAATAAGCCTTTAAGAAAGCCAATGTGCCAACAATGGCTGCCTAAATAGGCAAAAGGTTGGCCATTAACCCAATAGTGCGCTGCGATATAGCGCCGGATCTGAGTTTGGCTGGCGCTATAGTACCAACCTAAGCTTAAAATAGTGAAAATAACGCCTTGCAACCATAGCTTGTACAAGGCCCATAACTGTCCATGATAGTGAATTGAGTATCGCGGCGCAACAAAGTGTCCCACTAAAATGCCTTTAATAAACCATGACTCATGCTTTATAGCGTAGACCAATCCGGGGTAGATTGGCCTACTGTTAGTTGAGTTACTGGTTATTTAATTAGGGCTATTTAACCGTTGTTGCATCAGAGCATTGACTTGCTTGGGATTGGCTTTGCCTTGAGTTAATTTCATCGCTTGTCCCACAAAATAACCAAATAATTGGGTTTTGCCCTGTTGATAGGCTTCAAACTGTTGGGGATTTTGTGCAATAACTTGCTCAATTACCTGGTTTAAAGCATTGCTATCGGTGATCTGTTTTAGGCCTTGTTCCGCAATAATTGTATCGGCACTTTGTTCGTTGGAAAACATAGTTTCTAATACGGTTTTCGCTATTTTCCCAGAAATGGTTTGGTCTTGGATACGAGTTAACAGTTGAGCTAACCTGGTAGGTGAAACCGGGCTTTGAGTAATAGAGAGACTGTTTTTATTAAGATAAGCCAATACTTCTCCGGTGATCCAATTAGAGACCAGTTTTGGATCTTGGGGAGTGATCTGCGCTAAAGTGGCTTCATAGTAAAATGCTAGCTCGCGTTGTGCAGTTAATACCGTGGCATCATAAGCACTTAAGCCTAAGGTTTGAATAAAGCGTTGTTTTTTTTGCTCTGGTAATTCAGGTAAGTTAGCGCCAATTTGTTGAATATACGCCTCGCTAAGAATTAACGGCAATAAATCTGGATCGGGGAAATAGCGATAATCATTGGCTTCTTCTTTTTCGCGCAATAAGCGAGTTTCTTGACGTGCCGGATCAAATAATCGGGTTTGTTGAATAATTTCACCGCCTTGTTCTAAAACATCAATTTGACGCGCAATTTCATATTCAATGGCCTGTTCTACATAACGAAATGAATTGATATTTTTCATTTCGGTACGAGTGCCTAAGATCGTTTGACCTTTGGGACGTACTGATACATTGGCATCACAACGAAATGAACCTTCTTGCATATTGCCATCACAAATCTCTAAATAACACACTAAAGCATGTAACGCTTTTAGATAAGCCACGGCCTCTTCACTAGAGCGTAATTCAGGCTCAGAAACCACTTCTAATAGTGGGGTCCCCGCGCGATTAAGATCAATCCCAGACATCCCTTGAAAGTCTTCATGTAAAGACTTACCCGCATCTTCTTCTAAATGCGCACGGGTAATATTAATCTGGCGAGTTTCACCATTACTTAAAGTAATATTTAAATGGCCTCGACCGACAATAGGGGCTTCAAATTGACTAATTTGATAGCCTTTAGGTAAATCGGGATAAAAATAATTTTTTCGCGCAAATACAGAATGGCGACTAATTTCGCTGTGGGTGGCTAACCCAAACTTAATCGCCATATTTACCGCTTCTTGATTTAATACTGGGAGCATGCCCGGCATGGCCAAATCAATGGCACAAGCTTGAGTATTGGGGGAGGCCCCATAAGCGGTTGGCGCACCGGAAAAAATCTTAGACTTGGTTTTTAATTGTACATGAACTTCAAGGCCAATGACCGGTTCCCATTGCATGGTATGCACTCCTTAAGCTATTCGCTGATTTGGTTAGGCAGGTATTGATGCCAAGCTGTGGCTTGTTGGAAACGATGCGCCACATTTAACAATTGGGCTTCTTGAAAATGTTGCCCAATCAATTGTAAGCCAATGGGCAGTTTTTGCGCAAAACCCGCTGGAATACTCATTGCAGGTAATCCGGCCAAATTGGCGGCAATGGTGTAAATATCCGACCAATACATACTTACTGGATCATTGAGCTTAGCCCCTGTTTTAAACGCCGGGGTGGGGGTAGTGGGACTTAAAATACAATCCACTTGAGTAAAGGCATGCTGAAAATCTTGACTAATAAGATTGCGCACTTGTTGCGCTTTAATATAATAAGCATCGTAGTAGCCTTTGGACAGCACATAAGTGCCTAACATAATTCGGCGTTTCACCTCTGCTCCAAAGCCTTCACTGCGACTGCGTTTATATAAGTCTTCTAAATCTATGGGCTCAGGCGCTCGATAACCATAACGTACCCCATCATATCGAGATAAATTAGAGGAACATTCCGCTGGAGCCACAATATAATACACTGGGACCGATAGCGCGGTATTGGGTAAAGAAATATCAATAATTTCAGCCCCTAATTGTCGTAATACATCAATTGCGGCTTGGATTTTGAGCTCAACATCGTGATCTAAACCCTGGGCAAAATATTCTCGCGGCAAACCGATTTTTTTACCTTTTAAACTGACATTAAGGTTGGCCATATAATCAGGAACCGGACAATCAATACTGGTTGAATCAAGGGGATCAAAACCGGCCATACCTTGTAATAATAGCGCTGCATCTTCTGCCGTTTGGGTCATGGGTCCGCCTTGATCTAAGCTCGAGGCAAAGGCAATCATTCCATAACGTGAAACTCGACCATAAGTGGGCTTTAAACCGGTGATCCCACATAATGCTGCCGGTTGGCGTATTGAGCCGCCAGTATCAGTGCCACTGGCTGAAGGGGCTAACCGAGCCGCAACAGCAGCTGCTGAGCCGCCTGATGAGCCACCCGGGACACAATCGGTATCCCAAGGATTGGCCACAGGACCATAAAAGCTGGTTTCATTGGATGAGCCCATGGCAAATTCATCCATATTGGTTTTGCCTAAAGTGACCATGCCTTGGTCATTTAACTTTTTTACCACCGTGGCATCATAAGGAGAAATAAAGTTATGCAGCATTTTTGAGCCACAACTGGTTTTCATGCCTTGTACACAAAAAATGTCTTTATGTGCAATGGGCAAGCCAGTTAATGGGGTTGCTTGGTTTTTGGCACGGCGCTGATCAGCATTTTTAGCTTGGGTTAACGCTTGGGTCTCATCAATAGTGATAAACGCATTATAAGTTGGATTAAGCTTAGCGATCCGCCCTAAAAAATATTGGGTTAGCTCGACACTGGAGAGCTCTTTATTCTGTAGTGCACTTGCCAGTTCACAGAGCGTCTTATTAAACATACCTGACACCTTATGGTTATGACTTATCTTTGGGGTGGGCAGCAATGACTTGCGGAACTAAGTACAACCCGGCTTCAGTTGCTGGCGCAACGGCTTGTAATGCATCACGTTGATTGAGTTGCGTGACTACATCGGGGCGCAGTCGTTGCTCGCACTCCATAGGATGGGCCATACTGGGGCAAGCTTGGGTATCTACGTCACTGATTTGCGCCACTAAGTTTAAAATATTGCTCATATCAATCGTGAGCGTGTTGATTTCTTGGGCAGTTACCGTAATCCTAGCTAGGTGGGCAACTTTTTCAATTTCTTTTCCCTCAATGGCCATGGTTTTACCTCATTTTGGTCCTATCTCATTGCACAATGAGATAAACTGGTCTTGCTAAGAACGCTAATGTACCATAGCTTAGGCGACTCGCCCACTGCTTGGCGTGGGAAAAATAGTGCCGTGGCCCAAGCAGGTAAAGTCTTAGTGGGTAAAATAAAAAAAAGTTGATATGGCTTGCTGAGTTATCAAAGCACTGGTAACAGTTTTAATTGAACTCTAGCACTTGCATAGCTCTAAGCTGGCAAAGCAGTCTAAACCAGGGAGAACCAGGTGTCAGAGGAAATACTTATTAATATTACCCCGCGCGAGACTCGAGTTGCGGTGATTGAACAGGGGGCGCTGCAAGAAATCCATATTGAGCGGGCCACTTATCAAAGATTGGTGGGCAATATTTATCGAGGACGAGTGGTTCGAGTACTGCCGGGAATGCAAGCCGCTTTTGTAGAAATTGGACTGAATAAAGCGGCTTTTTTACATTTATCAGATATGCTTTGGTCTGCCTCTGAAGCAACTGCGCCTTTGCAGCCAATGCCTGAAATTCATCAATTAATCACTGAGGGACAAGACATTACGGTACAGGTGATTAAAGATCCCATTGGGACTAAAGGCGCACGGTTAACTACGCATTTGTCATTATCCTCGCGTTATTTAGTGTTTATGCCACATTTAACCCATATTGGGATCTCACAACGCATTGAAGCGCCAGCTGAACGAGAACGGTTGCAACACATTATTGAAGGGGGTAAGTCAGAGCAAGGAGGGTATATTGTGCGTACTGCCGCAGAAGGCGCTAGCGCTATTGAATTAAGTGCACATCAATTATATCTTCAACGTTATTGGCACAGCCTTAAACAAACGATTCATCATGCCGCACCAGGGACGCGGGTGCATCAAGATTTGCCGTTGCTATTGCGTGCACTAAGAGATTTGGTGTCTGTTCAAACTAAAAAAATTCGTATTGATAACCAACCAGATTATACGCAGGCGCTGATTTTTGCCCAAGATTTTATCCCCAATATTGTTCACCGTTTAGTGTATTATACGCAACAACGTCCATTATTTGACTTGTACCAGGTAGAAGATGAAATTCAAAAAGCATTACATCGAAAAGTCTTCCTAAAGTCTGGTGGCTACTTAATTTTTGACCAAACTGAAGCCATGACCACCATTGATGTCAATACTGGGGCATTTGTGGGGCAACGTAATTTAGAACAAACCATTGTAAAAAATAATTTAGAAGCCGCCGTGGCCATAGCCCGGCAATTACGGTTAAGAAATTTAGGTGGGATCTTAATTATCGATTTTATTGATATGCAAGATGAAGCCCATAAACAGCAAGTGCTTAACGCATTAGAACAAGCGTTAGCCGGCGACAATACCAAAAATAAAATTAGTCAAGTTTCTAGCCTAGGGCTAGTGGAAATGACGCGTAAACGTACTCGAGAAAGCTTAGAACAAATCTTATGCCAGCCTTGTCCCACCTGTCAGGGACGGGGTTCGATTAAAAGCGTAGAAACCATTTGTAATGAAATTTTTAGAGCCCTGTTGCGCTTTGCCAGAGCCTATCGCGGTGCACATTTTTTAGTGTTGGCCGCTCAAGAGGTGGTTGATAGAATGCACCATGAAGAATCCATGAATGTTGCAACTTTAGAGCAGAGTTTGCAACGCTCAATTAAATTCCAAATAGAAATTTTGTATACCCAAGAACAATTTGATGTTGTGTTAATATAATGAGATTGCAATGGAAAACCATTAACTATTTTAAGCTGCTATGGATAACGCTTGCCCTGGGTTGTATTGTACTGGGTGCCACTTTAGGGGTAGTGCGCAGTATTACCAGTTTAACCTTACAAGATGAAATTGAGATTAAAGCACATTTGCTTAAAATATCTCCGCTGCCCCTAGATATCAAAGAAGTGGAGTTAAGCTGGATTGGATTGATGCCAGCAGTACAGCTAAAAAAAATTGAATTATTTGATTTGCCCCATGAAATAAAAATTTTAGATATTACGCGGCTATATTTAACCATTAATATTCCACATACCCTTTGGTCTAGAAAATTAAAATTTAATCATCTGATTATCGATCAAGCACAATTAAATATTGAAACCCATGAACAGCAGTTTTCTATAGAAAAATTTATGCAACGGTGGAGTAAGCAATTATATGCGCCACCTTTTGATTATTTGATTATTAAAAATAGTCAGGTAAATCTTGAAACGCCGCAGCAAGTTTTTTCTTTTAAAGAAGTACGCTTACAATGGAAAAGAAACTTTTTTAACAATCAATTTAGAGCCTTTGGTACGCTAGCGGCAACCCAGCCCACCTATGTTAATTTTAGTGGTAGCTTTGACAGTGACCAATCCACTGGGAAATTTTATACCCACGCTTTTGGCCTTGATCTTAACCAAGTCTTGCCGTGGCTAGCTCCTCAACTTAACCCACAAGAAATCCATGGTCGCGCGGAAATACAACTGTGGGTCAATACCAAAGAAAATCAGTTTACGCATGGTGCACTACAATATAAGGCGCATGATGTAAAATTGCCCCAATTGGCTTTTATGAAATCTATGCAAGGCATTGTCACTTTAGCCAGTGACCAACAGCTATGGCAGGTAACCGGCAAAAAAATTTATAGCAGTAATGATCCCTGTCAATTAGCTTTTGAATTGGCATTTCCTAAAGCTATGGATGAAGAATTAGGTTGGTGGCATATTAAAGGCAATCAATTTAATATTGGGTTATGGCAACCTATTTTAGCGCAATTTAATGCAGTGCCATTACCGATTCAAACGTTGCTGCGTGAGCAGCAACCCTCTGGATTTTTAGAATATTTTCATATTGATTATCTACCTGGAGATTGGACCACCTTAAATTTAACCGCCAAGTTAAATCAAGTGAAACTGAACTTGCCCCAATCTTATGGAACATTATCTGGGCTAAGTGGAACTTTATTATGGAAAAACCAACAAGGAAAAATATTAGTCGATGGCAGTGAATTAAAATTTACTCATCCCGATATTTATCCGCAACCACTGATCTTTAATCAAACCCAAGGTCAATTGGCGCTGCATGCAAGCCCTGAGGCATTTAATTTAGAGATTGAACATTTTATTGCCCATACCCAAAATAATGTTCCATTAGCGGTTGCCGGTCAAATGGTGATCCCCCAAGCAATGTCACCACAGTGGAAAGTCTTGGTTTCAACCGATAAGGTGGCGGTCAGTGAAATTATAGATTTGCTACCGGCACAAAAAATGCCTGATTTACATCAATGGCTAGTGACCTCAGTGGATAGCGGCATATTGCTCAACCCCAAGCTTTGGTTGCAAAGCCAAGCGCTTAGCTCAGATGAGTTACCACTAAAATTGGCCTTTAGCAGTGATTTAACTCAAGGCAAGATCAACTATTCCCCTTGGTGGCCTAAACTGAGCGATATTGATGCCCATTTGGCCTTGCAAAATCAACGTTTTGTATTGCAAGGCAAACAAGCCAAAATGCTCGCACAGCCAGTGACTGACTTAAATTTAGTGATTCCCCATATTGGACAACCCAATAATGCAATTTATATTAAAGCCAACGTTGACAGTGATTTTGTGCAAGCCAAAAAAATTATTAATGCCAGTAATTTGCAAGACAGTTTAGGGCGCCAATTAGATAGGGTTAAGTTAGCCGGTGCCGTGGGGATTGGCTTAAATATTGATATTCCTCTACCGCTAAAAGACAGCGATCCGGTGCAAGTTAAAGGCACCATTGTGCCCCAAGATGCGACGGTGGGACTGGATGAGCAGCCCTTACAGCTACAGGCATTACAAGGGAAAATTTATTTTAATCAACATCGCTTTCACTCTAAAGACTTGCAAGCCACGCTTTGGGGGGTACCCTTACAGTTAGACTTAAAAAATAATGCCCATGCTGGTTTAACTTTGCAAGCAAATAGCTTGGCACCATTGAAAGTAAGTACTTTACAACAATGGGTAGATTGGCCATGGCTAAACCATGTCCATGGCGCCACTGAGTTTAATTTGGCGCTGGATATCTTAGATAAAGTCGATAGTGCCCCTTTGTATACATTGCACCTAGATAGTTTAATGCAAGGAGTGAGTCTTGATTTGCCTGCGCCCTTAGCCAAAGAAGCCCAAGTAACACAACCATTATCAATGGTGCTGCATTGGTCCAATCCTGAGCAATTAACCGTGCAAACCCATTATGCTGGAATTGACAGTTGCTTGCATTTTAAGCAAGCAACTAAAGATTGGCAATTAACCCAAGGACATATTCAAAGCAAAGTGGCAGAGTTTAAGCCACGGTTAGTGCCTAATATTTTATTGCTTAGTGGCCAACTATCCCAATTAGATATGCTGGCATGGCATAGCTTATTAAAAAATATTCCGGTAAGCGCCATTAGCAGCGCTTTAATGCCAAAAGTTGATTTATGGGTAAAACAGCTTACATTGGGTTCATTTAATTGCCCTAATACTAAATTGATGCTCAATCAACAACAGCCCAGTAAAGATTGGCTAGCCAGAATCAATGGGCCTCATCTTAAAGGGCAACTATTAGTGCCAGCACAATCTACGCAACCTCTAGCGTTAGATATTACACGCTTACAATTAGTTAAGTCTAATCGTTCTCTGGCCACTAATGCCGCACAATTGCCTTATACTTTTCAACCATTATTGCAGCGACCGTTGAATTTAAGCATTGAGCATATTACAAGTCCCTCGTGGCATATTGATAAATTAACCACGCAAATTTTACCCATCCAGCAGGGGTATCAATTACTGGATTTACAAGTTCAAGTTGCCAATACTCGTTTATTTAGCTCGGCTAAGCTTGCGCTGCAAGATAAGCTGCCACAAATAGATTGGCAAGGACATCTGCAAACAGACAATTTTGGCTTATTTATGCAAAAAATTGGCTGGCCCAGCTCAATTGAGCAAGGTAAAGGTACCATTGGGTTTAATTTAAACTATGCAGGACCTTGGTCAAATATCGATTATGCAACCATTTTCGGAGATTTGGCAATTAAACTAAAATCTGGCTTCATTAAAGGAGTTAACCCGGGTTTAGGTAAAATACTGAATATTTTAAATTTAGACACCATTCAGCGTCGTTTGCAATTTGATTTCAGTGATTTAACCCAAGAAGGGTTAGCCTTTGATTGGTTAAAAGGCAATATTAAAATCAAGCAGGGAATACTACAAACCGAAAACTTATTTATTTATTCCCCCACTGCCCATTTAGAATATAAAGGCTTAGCTAATTTAGCCGATCAATCGATCCGTGGACATTTAAGTGTTATTCCTAATATTAGTGGCAGCTTACCGTTAGCCGCGACCATTGCATCAGGTAATCCGGCACTAGGCGCCGTAGTATGGCTGGTAGATAAAGTGATTGGAAAAAGTTTACAAAATATTATGCGCTATGATTACAGCTTATCTGGCTCTTGGGATAATCCTATTGTCGATGATCAGCAAATAGAGCCTATTAAGCAATTAGAACGGCATTAAAGCTGTATTGACCCTTTTGCAATGCTAATAAAGCGTCCAGGACTTTGTTTCATCACCGCGTTTATATATTGGCTAATAGGTATACTTTCACTAAAATTGTTATTGAATTACGTGGTGACTTTTTAGCCTTCTAATATCTGTGTAATAATATTAGTTAATTTTTTCATATTGACATATTTAGTAAAAATATCATGCACTATTATTAGCTTACAATGAAAGCCAAATAATAATACAGCAATTTTAAGTGCAGTTTTGCATAAGTCTAAGCAGGACGGGTTATTAGCAGTGATAATGGCCCAGCAATGAGCTGTAAAATGTTTTATCGATATTTAATTTATAAGGTAAAATACAAGGTTTAAAATCAATTATCCCCTGATATAGATACTACCATAATAATCTTCAGGGGTGTCCAAATCAACGCCTTTAAATTTGGCGCTTGCAAAGGCTTGCTTTATTTCCTCGTTAACCACTATATGAGAAGAAAATTCTTCCATACGCGCAATGTGCAGCGAGCCCATCGAGCCTGGTTTAAAAGATAAACGTTTAAAACTACCAATATCATCATCATCGGGCAAAATAGTTCTATATTTAGATTTTTCATAGTCAACCCCGATAAACTTA
>Ga0136604_1000073_pt1 | contig 60110 bp, 58 predicted proteins | sample AntRauFillE10628_FD_104928 | JGI IMG/M metagenome (GOLD analysis project Ga0136604, IMG submission 104928) | Saline lake microbial communities from Rauer Islands, Antarctica - Metagenome Filla E10 #628 | ecosystem: Environmental > Aquatic > Non-marine Saline and Alkaline > Saline | place...
GCCCGTCATTGTATTACATGGATTATTTGGGATGCTGGACAATTGGCAGTCCTTCACAAAAGCACTCGAGGATAAATTTGACTTTATTTTAGTCGATCAGCGCAATCATGGGCGTTCTTTTCATGCACCGGAGATGGATTACAGTTCAATGGCGGAAGATGTGGTTCAGCTAATGGATGCGCTGGGGATAGAGAAAGCGCATGTTCTAGGACATTCCATGGGTGGCAAGACCGCCATGCAATTAGCTATGGAACACAGCCATAGGGTGAGCCGATTAGTAGTAGTAGATATTGGTCCTCAGGCTTACCCGGCGGGTCACGATAAAATATTTGAGGCGCTGCGCTCCTTACCGATAGAAGAGGTGGAGAGTCGAAAAGAGGCCCGAGAGCACTTGAGTCATTATATTTCCGAGGACTCTATCCAGTTATTTTTGTTGAAAAATCTAAAAAGAAATTCATCAGGAGGGTATGAGTGGCGAATGAATTTAGAGAGTATTTATGAAAACTACGAAAGTATTTTGTCTGCCATAGCGATTGCTGACCCAGTAGAAGTCCCTACATTGTTCGTTCGAGGAAGTCGTTCCCCTTATCTCCGGGATAGGGATATGGAAACCTTGCGACATAATTTTCTTCAGGTTCAATTTAAGACTCTGGAAGCCGGACACTGGGTTCATGCAGAGCGGCCGGAAGAATTACAGGCTGTAGTAACTGAATTTTATGAGGAGGATATAAAATAAAATACTTCCTATCTTCGCTGTTGTTAGGAATAGGTGAGATCGGAAGACGGCCTCTTCTTTCTTCAAAATTAACGCTATGATCATTAAAAGACATGCTATTTTACTCGTTTTTAGTCTGCTATTTATGTCTACCCAACTGGGTCCGGCGGAGAATAACAGATATTTTGAGATAACAAAAAACCTGGAGATTTTCTCTGAAATCTACAAGGAGCTGAATCGTTCTTATGTAGATGAGTTGGATCCCTCTACTTTAATGCGTACGGCAATAGACGCTATGGTAGAGTCACTCGACCCATATACTGTTTTTTATTCTGAGTCAGAGATAGAGCGGTATCAATTAGAAAAGGAGGGTAAGTACGAGGGGATTGGGGCTCAGATTGTAGAAATCGATGGGTTTTTAACCATTACCCAGCCATATAGAGACTATGCTGCTGACGATGCCGGATTAAAAGCAGGGGATCAGATTATTGCGATCGGGCAGGTTTCGATAGAGCAGATTGGTTTGGATAAAGCGCGATTAATGTTGCGCGGAGCCAGTGGAACGGGTTTGCAACTGAAAGTGCGTCGACCCGGTACCGGAGAAGAGTTGGAAGTAGAGTTGTATCGGGAGCAAATCTCCTTGCCCAATGTGCCACATAAGGAGTTAGTTTCTGCGGGGATGGGGTATGTTAACCTATCGACTTTTACACAGCGAGCAGGTGCAAATGTCCAGCAGGCAATTAAAGAATTAATGGAAAACAATGATGGAGATTTAGACGGCTTGATTTTAGACCTGCGTCAAAACGGAGGGGGACTATTGAGTGAAGCTGTGAATTTAACAAACTTATTCATTCCAAAAGGGGAATTGGTTGTCAGCACCCGAAGTAAAGTAGAAGAGAGAGATCAGTTATTTCGAACGAGAAATGCGGTGGTATATGGGGATTTGCCCGTGGTCGTATTAGTTGATGAACGATCCGCTTCGGCTTCTGAAATTGTGTCTGGAGCCCTTCAGGATTACGACAGAGCGGTTATTATGGGGCAAAGGACCTATGGTAAAGGCTTGGTTCAAAATGTAAAGAAACTAGAATATAACAACCAAGTGAAAGTGACTACCAGTCGGTATTATATACCGAGTGGCCGTTCTATTCAAAGCGCAATTTACAGGGATGGAGAAGCAGTGAATATTACCGATTCGGCGAGTCAAGCCAATCGGTATTCGACTAAGAATGGAAGAACGGTGTATGGTGGCGGAGGCGTTCTTCCCGATATTGTACTAGACCCCTACAAAGAAATAGAGTTGCTTGAGGCTTTAGAGGATAAACATGCGATATTCAAATTTGTCACGCAATATGTTTCGAAGCTAGAGGCTATAGATGATCCCCGCGCCTATCGTTTTGAGGATTACGACCAATTCGTTGATTACATTACGTCCGATGCAGTGAAGTTGGAGTTCGCAGCGGAGAGAGAATTAGAAGAATTAGAGCAAGTGGCAAAAAGTTACGCTTATTGGGACGATATCGAAAAGGATGTAAAGAGTGCTCAAAAAAGTATATTAAATGCCAAAGAAGCCGCCTTAGAAGAGCATCGCGATTTAATCGAAAACCTCATAGCTGAAGAAATCGTCTCGCGATTTGCGTATTTGGAGGGGCGTTTAATTCGAAAGTTGCAATTTGATCCAGAAATTCAGGAGGCATTGGAAGTGTTAAAATCGAAAAGTAAGTATCGGCAAATTCTCTCGAAAAACTAGCAGTTAATGGCCAAATTTTTAGGGATAGAAACGGGGACTTCAGTGTGTTCCATTGCCGTATTTCTCGATAATGAGCCAATTGCCGTGCGACAGGAAGAAGGGAGAATTCACAGTGAAAAGTGCGCTGTTTTTATACAAGAGTGTTTGGAGGAAGCGCAAATGACGGCTTCGGAAATATCTGCAATAGGTGTGAGTAACGGTCCTGGTTCTTATACGGGTTTAAGAGTAGGCTTATCCATAGCTAAAGGTTTAGCCTATGCTCAAAACATTCCTATTATTGCGCTGGATTCTTTAGAAATAATGAGTAGTGTCACCCGAAAACACTACTGCGATAGTGACTATTTACATCTTCCAATGATTGATGCCCGCCGTCGGGAGGTATATATGGCGTTATACTCCCCCGATGGAAAAGAACTGGAGCCGGTTCAAGCTCAAGTCATAGACGAAGCCTGGTTGGAACAGTGGAAGCATAGCTCTCCGGTTCTGCTCAGCGGGGATGGATGCTGGAAGGTAAAAGAAGCGGGAGGACAGATTCCACAGTGGAAGGAGACATCTGTGCGAGCTTCAGCCGAAAACATGGGAGACTTGTTATTTGCTGCCTGGGGTCGAAAAGAATTTGCTTCTACAGCCTATTTGACGCCAAAATATTTAAAAAAACCTAATATAACCCGTTCCAATAAAACTCTTCTATAAGATTTTGCGTTTATAGTAATAGTATAGGATATAAAATACTATCGTAAATCAGATTGATAGGCAGTTAGTTACATATATTTATATCCATAGATAAAAAGTTGGTACAGTTTATGCATTAGTCCTATGTATAATCTAACAACATAAAATTGGAACAATGAGTAAGGACAAAAACGAAAACGTAACATTGCGAGAAGGTGGAGACAAAGACATCCATTTGGACTATGCAGATTTGAGAAAAGCTGTACTTGTTTTGCGAGCAGTGAATCACAAATTGCGCCAGCGCATTATCAATTTATTAGAAGAGAACGAGTCTTTAACCGTAACTGATATTTATATCAAATTGCGATTGGAGCAGAGCGTTGCTTCTCAGCATTTAGCGATTTTGAGAAGAGCCGGAGTGGTCAATACAGATCGTGATGGGAAGTTCATCTATTACTCTATAGATAACGATAGATTGGCCCAAATCAGCCGCTTAGTAGAGGATCTAGCGGGTTAAAGAGTTACTTTACGTAAAGTTTGTAAAGCAACTGATTAGTAAGAGTTTATAAACTTTTTTCAAAAAAATATTGCAGATTCAAAGTATTGACTATCAATTAGATAGCAATGCCAGTACTTGTGATGGGGGCTTTCGTTCCATGCGCCCCCTTTGAATTACGATTTTTTATATGCATATTTGTTTCTACTTAGGTCACATATCATAAAATAAGAAAACGCATGGAACGAACGACAATTACCTTCAACAAGGAGCGGCTCAAAACATCGGTAGAGATGTTGCGAGCTCTGGCTCACCCTCTAAGATTAAAGATCTTAGAATTTATCGACAGTCGAGGAACTGTAAATGTCAATAAGATATACCACTCTTTAGGCATTGAGCAGTCCATTACATCACAGCATTTGCGGATTATGAGACTCGCTGGAGTTTTACACGCTCGCAGAGAAGGAAAGTTTGTGTATTACAACATAGACTATCCGACAGTATTAAAGGCAGAAAGAGCGATAAAGAACTTTAAAGCTGCTGAAAAAACAACTACTATAGAACAGTAATCTTTACTATCCCATTTTCATTTTCTTTTTCCCATCCCCCCCCCATTCCAAAAACAGTAAACCTTTTTTAAGCGCGGCAAATTTGTCGCCAACGCTTAACCCATTGAGATCTCGATGATTTCAAATGGCAATATCTGCTATTTGGGTTCATTTTATTTATCAAGTATAAGCGGCTTATTCTTCCTCTTTGGGCTTCTTCGATGTATCGGACATGAAAAAGTCTCTATAAAATAAGAGGAGGAGTGCAACCCCAGTGGTTATGGCGGCATCTGCGATATTAAACACAGGTTTGAAAAACTCAAAAGTATTGCCTCCCCAAAACGGCAACCATTCGGGCCAGGTAAATTCAAAGAGCGGAAAGTAGAACATATCTACCACTTTACCCATAAGAAAAGAACTATATCCTCCGCCCTCCGGAAAGAGGACAGCAGGATCTCCGTAGGCGGTAGAAGAGGAAAAAAGAATGCCGTAAAACAAGCTATCGATGATATTGCCAACCGCTCCGGCAAAAATGAGTCCAATGCTAATTAAAAGACCGGTTCTTTCTTTTACCTGGATTAAAGTTCGCATCAGGTAGATGAGAAAAACTGCGGCTAATACGCGAAAGAGGGTTAAGAATATTTTCCCCCATTGTCCTCCAAAGGCCATACCAAAAGCCATACCTTCATTTTCGACAAAATGAATTCTCGCCCAGGACTGTCCCAAAAGCAGGAACTCTTCGCCGTATGTCATATTGGTTTTGATCCAAAGCTTGAGACTTTGATCCAAAATGAGAATGGTAAAAATGACAACAGTAACCCATGTAATTTTTTGGCGTTGATCGGTCATGTCTTTGGGTTTACTTATCTCGTTTGTTTTTTGCCTCAATGGATAGTGTAGCGTGGGGTACAGCTTTTAAGCGCTCTTTGGCGATGAGTTTTCCTGTATCCCGGCAAATCCCGTACACTTTTTTGTGAATTCTTTCTTTAGCTTTTTTCAAGTGCTGAATATGTTTTCGCATGCGACCAGCGTGTTTGACCGTTGACTCATTTTCGACGGATAGTGCACTGTCGTCCATCCCTTTTACCTTGTCATTTTCGTTATCCTCCATGAGTTGCTCGTAGTAAGCTAACTGATTTTCAGCACGTTCCAATTTTTCGTTTATAATTTGTTCAAATTCATTGAGTTCTTCATCAGAATATCTGGTTTTCATAACTATTTTTATTTTTTGCAACTAATAGGGGTTCACCGACCTGGAAAACAGCTAAAAATTATGCTGCAAATATACATTTTTCTCTCCTTCAAGGAAGCATCTACTAGAGCTGATGAAATGAATGCAAATTTTTCTATATCAGAGCAGTATCCTTAGGGGCTAACTGATTTGTCTCCTTAAGATTGGCAAAGTAGCTGAAATTTGCTTATATTTACATAACACTCTATAAAACCAGAGATTATGAAATATTTTGTATCAATTTCAATGATTATTTTATCACTTTCCTTTAGCAATGTGCTTTTTTCCCAAGTTGAGGATGAAGCACCGACGGAGAGCATGACGGTGAAAGAAAGTGCAGAGGAGGAAAGTTCTCCTATAATGTATACTCAAGGCATAGGCTTGAAGACCGGATATTACACGACAGTTGCTTTAAGTTATAATTTGTCTTTTTCTGAGCATTCCGCCTTAGATGTTAATTTTGGCTATAGAATTCCAGGCGGATGGTTAGGAAATGGTGATAATACCAGATTAGGAGGTGTCGTTGCCTACCAGTATCACTATTTTCTCAATAATAATCCCGAACGATTGTGGTCCCTATTTGGGACAGCGGGAATACATTTAGCTCAGGCGGATTACACTGACCGAGGTGGACTTAGAGATTATGGTGAAACTTTTTTGACTTCTGGTGTAACCTTCGGTCTTGGATTAAGTGTGCGATGGGGCAGAGTCAATATCGATGGTGCTTTAATGCCAGCTTATGACTTTCTCAACCCCGAGTATGGTGGAGGGGATTTCTACTGGTTGAGATGTTCTAATGTTTCCCTAAGATATATGTTTTAGGTTAAACTAGTTAGAGAAAAACTTTTAGCCCTATATGATTTTTTGGGCTTGACCTTTACAATCCACATTCTGGGCCTCTTGTCGCTTTTTCTAAGCTGCTGCTGTGTATGTTGATGTTATTATGAACTCTTTATATATATTATATTGTTGTTTTTATAGTGTTAACATAAACAAGGGGAACTTTTGTGCGAACAATTATTGTATTTTTATTGGCAGTCTGTTGCTCAAGCCTTCAAGGTCAGAGTCAAGCAGCTTTATCCTTTTACGAGCAAGGTAAAGACAGTTTAGCTAGTGGCAACTTTGCCGCGGCCATTCAACTTTTTACAAAAGCCATAGAGCTATATCCCGAATACGCTGAAGCTTACCTGAACAGAGGAAACGCAAAAATTGACCAGCCGGATCAAGCGATTAAGGATTATAATCAGGTAATAAAAATAGATCCTCAGTATGCGAAAGCATATTTTAATCGAGGATATGTATTACGGCAGCTCAATGATGTAGAAGGGGCGATCCAAGATTACAAAACCGCGATAGAAAAAGACTCAACATTTAAGGAGGCTTATATCAACTTAGGGAATTCCAAGTTGATGCTCGGAGACACTTTAAGCGCAATGAAGGATTATTCATTGGCTATAGAAATATTTCGAGAGTACGCTCTGGCTTATAATAATAGAGGCATTGCGAACCTGGGCTTAAAAAGATATGAGTCTGCTTTAAACGATTTTGACACAGCCATAAGCCTAAAAGGGGAGTATCCTTTAGCATTAAGTAATAAGGGTTTAGTTTATTTCAAAATGGGCGAATATGATCAGGCGCGCAAAATTTTTGATCGGGCGCTATCCCAGAATGACAACTTATCTATGACCTACACCTACAGGGGCATGTTGTATCGCGAGGCAGAACGATGGGATGAGGCGCTAAATGATTATGACAAAGCTCTGCAAATAGACTCAACGGCGTGGATGGCCTACAATAATAGAGGACAACTTAAGGCTCATTTGGAAAAATATGAGGATGCAATTCACGATTTTGATCGAGCCATTCAATATCGCTCTGATAATGCAATAACAATTTATAATAGAGCCATAGTGCACCACAAACGCGGGAACTATCGAGCGGCCATTAAAGACTTTAATAAAGCGATTGAGATGCGGCCCAATTATTCTTTAGCATATGCCGGACGCGCTGTGACAAAAAGAGAATTACAACTTTACTCAGCGACGGTATCCGACTGCACAAAAGCATTGTCAATAAATTCTAATCAACCTAAAGTATTTCACAACCGAGGAGTAGCCTATTTTGAAATGAGTGAGTATTCACGAGCTATACTAGATTTTGATTCTGCAATTATTTTAGACAATGAATACGGAGAAGCCTATTTCAGCAGGGGTTTAGCTTACCGGACATTAAAGCAATACGAGCGAGCCATTGAAGACTTCACGGAAGCCATACAAAGAGAAACTTCTCTCAGCTTATCGTATGGCAATCGTGGGTTCTGTAAGGCCAAGTTGGGCCAACACCAACTCGCATTAGCAGATTATAACACAGCGATTGAAATTGACGATACCTATGCGATTGGATACAATAATCGAGCGAGTTCCAAGATGAAATTAGAGGATTATGAAGAAGCAAAGCGCGATTATGATAAGGCCATACAAATAGAACCGCACTTTGCTGAAGCATATAATAACCGAGGTAGGTGGTGGTTTAGAGAAGGGTTATTTCAGGAAGCCGAACGAGATTTTTCCGAAGCGATAAAATACAAAGAAAGCTATCTGAATGCCTATGGAAACCGAGCGCTTGCACACACAAGGCTCGGGCAACTGGAAGCGGCTATATCTGATTGGACCGAGGCATTGAGGATAGCCCCTACTTACAGTTTGGCCTATAACAACAGAGGGGCATTGTATTATGAGACCAATCAATACCTTAAGGCTTTGAGTGACCTCAATTCTGCTATACGTTATCAAGTAGATTATGGTGAAGCTTTTCTCAACCGGGGATTAACCCACTTTCAATTAGAAAACGAGCAATTAGCTATTGCGGACTTCAATGCTGCCATTACTATAGATCCGTCTGCTACCAAGGCCTTTGTCTATCGAGGGATAGCCCTTTATTCCTCCGGAGCTGTAAAAGCTGCAAAGAGAGATTATAAGCGCGCTTTGCAATTAGAACCAAAGAATGAGAAAGCACTCTGTCATTTGGGCATTTTAGAAATGGAAAGGGGAGATCATGCTGAGGCCTTGAGGCATTTCCGATCGGCCATAGCATCAGATGAGAGTTATGCGGAGGCCTATTATCATTTTGGTCGCTTACAGCACCGACAGGGCTATATTGAGTCGGCGATTGAAAAATATAATCGGGCAGAGGAGCTGGGGCGTTCAGACGTAAATCTCTATTTAGAAAGGGGCAAGGCTTTTATGGAAGTTAATAATCAGGCGGCGGCTTGTTTGGATTGGAAAAGAGCCAATCTAATGGATGAGCGCGCGGCTCGAAACTTATTAAGGAAGCACTGCAATTGAAGACTCTGAATTTATATTGAATAAGTCTTATTACATTTGTACAAAGACTCAATAGATAATGATTAGCTCAATGAATATAGTAATGTCCAAGTGGTTGAATAAAGCACTTAATGAGCGATGGAGGCGAAAGTTGGAAACAAAAAACTTATTGGCTCGATTAGTTGAATTATTTATATTTCCTTTTCTCAAAGGCAGGGAGGGTCGCCAACGAAAATATTGGAGAGATAAAGAGCTCCCATATCGTCCAGTTTTCATTATTGGTGCTCCTCGTTCTGGCTCTACTTTATTATATCAACTTTTAGTTAACCGTTTTGAATGTTTATACATAAACAACTTTACACATATATTCGCAAGAGCTTTATTCACGGGCTTCACTCTATTTAACAGATGGTTTCGAGTTAGGAGGTCGATGCCCCTGAGGTCGAATTTCGGTGAAACTCAAGAAGCGGGCTGGAATGGACCGAGTGAGTGTGCTCGGTTTTGGTACTATTATCTTCCAAAAGAAGGTCAACCACTTGAACTAACTGAGGTGACCTCCGAAACAAAATTATTTTACTCAGACTATATTAATGGTCTTATCAAAAAATATAACAAGCCATTTGTTTTTAAAAATTTAAGTAATGGATTAAGGGTCGAATTTTTAGAAGAAACTCTACCTCAATCTTTTTACATTTATATAAAAAGAGCACCTTATTATGTTGCACAATCTATATATCTGGCAAGAAAAAAAAAGGGAATATCAAGAAAGGAGTGGTGGAGTTTGAGAGTGCCTGATTATGAAAAGTTGCTCGGAAAATCTCAAATGGAGATCGCTGTTGCACAGACATATTTTACTGAAGTAGCAATTAATAAACAAGTTGAGCAGCTAAATAATAGCCAGTGGATTAGCATAGATTATAAATCAGTTGTTTGTAATCCATATGAAACAATAGAAAAAATCAACAAAAAAATAGATCTGGGGAAGGCCGTGGGTAATTTGAATAAGGAGGAAATCTACAATGGCAATCATAGCAAATTGAGTCAAAAGGAAATTGAAGAACTGGAGCATTACTTAAGAAAATACTATGGAGAGGAAGCAAAGTTCAAATAAAACAAGGTATCGAGAATATTGTAGTGAAAATCACGTGAGGTTGTTTATTCAGCCATGGTGGTTGGATGCAGTTGCAGGGGATTCGTGGGAAGTAGTTCTTGATTTAGCAGGGGAGGAAATCATGGGTGGCTGGATATATAAATTAAATAATAAATTTGGGATTTCATACATAGGCATGCCTTTATTATCGCCTTACCAAGGCGTGTTTTATAATTATCCCAGCGGTCAAAAACCTAGTAAAAGACTATCTTTTGAAAAAAAGGTAATTGAACATTTAATAGAACAGCTGCCCCCAGTGAGATATATCAACCAAAGATTTCATCATTCATTTAAGAATTGGATGCCTCTCTTTTGGAATGGGTTTTCTCAAACCACTAGATACACCTATCTAATTAATGATATGAGCTCATTAGAGGATTTGTGGAGCTCTTTTGATTCAAGCACAAGGAGAACAATCCGAAAAGCCGAAAATCGATATAAACTAAAGGCTGTCAAAAGCAATGACTTAGCAGTGTTTTTTAAGTTGAATGAAAAAACATTCGTCAGGCAGAATAAAAAACCACCCTATAGTCGCGAATTTTTAAAACAAATTGATACATCGGCTAAAGAAAAGGATTGTAGAGTTATATTATTAGCTGAAGATCCTAAAGGATGTGTTCACGCAGGAATCTATATTGTTTGGGATCACGACACGGCCTATTATTTAATGGGCGGCGCAGATCCGGACTTGCGAAACAGCGGTGCTTCTAAATTTCTACTCTGGGAAGCAATTCAAATGATGTCTGAAAAGGTCAACACTTTTGACTTTGAAGGAAGTATGATTGAATCTATTGAAAAAGTATTCCGTTCCTTTGGCGCAGAACCCACGCCGTATTTCCGAATCATGAAATACAAATGGCCATTTAATTTTCTAAAAATACTCAACCACTAATTTGAAGGTCAAATATTATATACAACACCGGTCTCAAAAATTAGACGCGGCTGTCCGATATGTATGGGAGCATTTAGGTAGAGACTATAATATTGAGTTTCAAAAGGTAGAACAGATTGAAGAGTGCCATGTTTCTTTAGGTTTTGACTCTCATTGCACATTTACTCTCTCTAATTTTTTTTTGCAGAATATGGAGTCCGGGGTATTTTCATGGAAAGAAATGCTCAATTTAGAGGATCAACGGCCCATAGTTCTAAACGAGTTTCGAGCGCCGGACTTCCTGTTGTCTTCTTTTTACCTACTGAGTGGAATGCAGGAATGGAGTTCTTTTTCAGCCGATCGTTTCGGACGTTTTCCCTATGTGGAGAGTTGCCAAAAGTATTTTGGAGGCTGTGAAACGGCATGGGTCGATGAGTATTTTGAAGAAATATTCAATATAATCAGTGATAAAATAAGTATCCCAAAACGAAAAGAGGAACCCACGGAGGTTGTTTTGACCCATGATATTGATCATTTGCAATGGCCCATTGTACAAAATATTTATTCTCTTGCAAGAGATAGCTATCAGTCTAAGGGGATTCAGCCATTGAAAAAGATTCGGTTTTTGCTTAGGAATACTCGCAGGAATTTAGAGGAAATCATCCAACTTGAGAAGAGATTTAATACAACTTCCATTTTTTTCTGGCTTGTTGAGCAGGGCCCCGGTCAATATGGAGTGAAAAACGCAGACTATTCATCTGAAGATCGTTACGTTCAAAAAGTAATGGATGTTGTCGACGATGTTGGAGGTACAAATGCTTTGCATAAGTCGAGTAAAGCTCAAAGTATAACCCAAGAGTTACAAAAATGCAATCGATTATCCGAGATTAATCGGTTTCACTATTTGATGTTTTCACTAAAAAACCAAGGTGAAGAGCTAGAGTTTTCGGTGGATCAGGACTATAGTTATGGATTTGCTGAGCACTATGGTTTTAGAAACTCGTATTCCAAACCGTTTCACCCTTTCGATTTTGATAATTGGGAGCCCTTTTGCTTTTTAGAAGTTCCACTCACCATTATGGATACCACATTTACGACATATTTGAAACTCTCACCTGATGAGGCGCTTGAGAGGCTCAAAGAGTTTCTAGGTGAGCATCAGAACAACTCTTTTGTTAGTATATTATGGCATAATGATTATTTCAACCCCTTCAAATTTAGCGGGTGGAAGGAGGTGTACGAAGCACTGTTAGTTGAACTGTTTGAGAAGGGATCGGCTAAAGTTTTGACCCCTCGGGAAGTTGAAGAGAAATATAGAATTTACGAAAAAATTTACCATTAGGACCAAAAGGCAATCAGTTGTTCAAAACCCATTCTCTCTTTGACTATTCGCATGTTCTGTCCTTCAGATTCGTAACCAATTACTTTCGGAAATGGCCAACTACAATGCATAGAATAGAGGGAAAAGGTGTTGGCACCAACAGCATCAATAACCAGACAATCTCCTTCCTTTGTCTCGGGAAGACTTATATTTTCTGCAACGATGTCTCCGGCAAAGCAGAGTGGGCCGGCGATATCGTAGGACCGGAGTGGAGCGTTAGCTGCTGCCCCCAGGATTGAATAGGCAAAAGGTGGAGGAGTACTGGTATATGCCTGCCTGGGAAACATATTAGCACCCGTTTGAGCTATAATGGTTGGTCTGCTTTTGTGGTGAATAACGTCAGAAATTTTGGTGCAAACCCAAGCGTTTTGAGTGTGAAAGTATTGCCCCATTTCTGTAATAAGCGTATATTTATCCCACAGGTGACCAAAATCATTTTGTAAAACCTGGCCCAAAGCTTTAGCCTTTTGTAGTTCCTTCCGAGGCAACTCTGCTAAAAGTCCTCCGCCAATATCTATATTAGACAGCGGACGAAACCCTACCTTTTTTCTCTCGACTTCTATGGCTTGGCAAAGTTCATCGAGCAGGGTAAGAGCATTGACAAATGGGGTAATGTTATTCATTCCACTTCCTAGATGAAAGTGCAGACTATCTAGGTTTTCGATGGATGAAAAGGCCTCGATAATTTCTTCCTTTCTTTTAATGGAAACGCCAAACTTTGATCTTCTCTGGCTGACATCAAAAATATCATTTACTCGGGTTTGAACCTGAGTGTTGATGCGTAGACCAATATGTGGAAAAGGGAAGGGGCTAATTTTTTTTAAGTCCTGAAGAGAATTGGCGTTGATTAAAAGGCGATCCTTCAAAGGAAGAATCAATTCCAATTCCTCTTTTCTTTTTGCCGGCCCATCGTATACAATGTGAGCGTCTGAAGCCTGAGCGGCCAAAAGAACCTCTGCTACAGAGGCGGCTTCATGTCCAAAGCCGGTTTTTCCAATTTCAGAGAGTATGGCTGAAAGCGGACATGTTTTTATAGCTACTGTGTGCAAATGTTGGCTCGGGAAAAGCGCCTCAAACTTAATAATTCGCTCTTTCAAAGCACTTAAATCATAAAAAATCGTAGCATCATCTTCAGGAGTGATCAAATTTTGTCGATGAGCACGTTGGAATAAGTTTTTGAAATCAGTCATGCGTGATCGTTTGGCTTTCCTGAGCAATAATGTCAATAATTGCAGAGTCATTCGAAAAAGAGGGGTTTTGAATCAGTTGCCGAATATCGTATGAACCCAAGGCGAGACGGATAAAAGCGCCTTGAATATATTTTACGGGTTGACCAATGGTGAAGTGATCGTATGGCCCCTGAAACCGATTTGTCGAATGATGTAGACATTTGAAATGTAGTCTTTTTAGTTCGTCATAGCTCAGAAAAGAGCCCAGTTTATCCTGCACTCTAAATGAAATAATAGAGCTATTGGTTTTATCCTGGTTCGGCATAAGTTCAAATTTGGGATGGTGGTCTATCTGCTCAGATACATGAGTATTCCAATCATCAATGATTTTGTTCCTGATATGATAGTCGGTGCTTTCGAATCTCTCCATTTCTTGAATCGCGGCTTCCCACCTTAATAACAAGCCAGTGTTTTGATAAGGTTTAAATTGGCTGCGTAAGTAACTCCAGGTTAATGGTAGGTCGTTCTGTGAAAATATAGAATGGAAACCCGGATCTAAAGTGCCTCTGTAGGCAGAGATTTGTTCACTGATTCCCTTGGGAATAAGCATCATGCCACAAAACGGAGGAGCCTGATAGAACTTGGACCCCGTGAGCATTACCATGCAGTTATTATCGAGAAGCCAATGAATGAGCTGAACGGAGTTTCTCAATTGACATAAATCGACCGTCCAAATCACCTCTTCAGGTGTATCGGGAATAATGCTCAAATTGTCCTCAATGCCCGACTTGCTTCCAACGACGAGATTGCAAATATTGACTCTGCTCGAATTTCTTCGTAAAGCAGTTCGAATATATTCTTTTTGATCTATAATTTCACCGGATGAGCTACGAGCGGGAAAACTCAGGGCATTAATATTTAAATCCCTGAATACGGGGTTTCCTTTGACCACATGTCCACTGACGGCATTTTTTGTATAGAAATATTTTCCCTCTGCCGCCAGACTCGTCCCTGAACCTAACTCTTCAGGACAAGAGGTCAAAGTAGTAATATCTCGAGAACCATGTAGCACCTGTGCAATGAGAAAAGGTACATAGGCTAAGTCACTGCCCGAAGGGGCAAAAAAAATATCGAAATCATTGTGATAACCTCGGGACAACAGCCGAAAAACTCTTTCGAGCTGTCTGCTTTTTATCGCATCGTACCCGTCAAACTTCAAAGAACTCCAGCCACGTTCTATTGCTTCTTTACTATCGGGATTGAGACTGTTTGCGGTGCATGACCCACGACTCAATAAAGAATCAAAGTCCATCATGCTAATGTGATATTTATTTCGTCCCGTTTTAGGGTGAATATCCAGTCTTTCATCACCTCCGGCAGTGATTAGAGAAAGCAATTGTGGATTGATAATATTCGGTTTGAGGTAAAATAATAGGCCCAAAAATAAGAAGTATTTTGTTGATTTGCTGTGGATCCCTTCTTTTTCATTTATTCAAGGACTACCCTTTCAATATGTATAGTGAGAGATTCAGGAAGTATAGCAACACTAAAAAATTCGCTAATTTTGCTAGTCAGGAGGAATAACCATGCTAAAAAACGTATTGCTCATCACTTACTATTGGAAACCGAGCCGGGGACCCGCCATTCAACGATGGACGGTGTTTGTTGATGAGCTCATTCGAGCCGAGGTGCAGCCCATAGTATTAACAGTCCGCGATGGCACCTACCCCGCTGTTGACTCTTCCTATGATATCAGTGATGACCCCGAGTTTGTATATCGAACAAAAACCCGAGAGCCATTTAAAGTCTACAATTGGTTAAAAGGAAAGCCGAAGCAGTCGGCCGTGGGCCTGGGAGATGCCTCCTCTGAAAGTTCGTTATTTTCACGATTGGGCAACTTTGTTCGAGCTAATTTATTTATACCGGATGCTCGAAAAGGGTGGGTTCCCTTTGCAGAGCAGAAAGCTCTTGAGCTGATAGAACAAAAAGAGATAGAGCATATTATTACGACAGGACCACCCCACAGCACCCATTTGGTGGGTTTGCGCATAAAGGAAAGATATCCCAAGCTGTTTTGGATGGCTGACTTTAGAGACCCATGGGTGAATGTTTATTACAACAAGCATCTGCTTCGCACTGCTTATGCCTGGAAGAAAGACGAGAAATTAGAGAATCGCGTTTTGGCCACGGCCGACCAGGTCATTGTTATTAGCGGCGGGATGCAAAGAGAATTCGCTGACAGAGCACCTGCCATCACTACTGTGATGAATGGGTATGATAAGCAGGATTTTGTAGAAAACCCCAAGTCCTTAAAAGAGAAACAATTTGTCGTTAGTTATACGGGAAATTTTACCGATAATCAGCTTTTCGACAGTATTTGGAGTGCTTTTCAAGAGATAGTGAGTGAACACCCATTGGGAGACAAAATTATTTTTCGTTTTACGGGAAATGTAAGTCAGGGGATACAAAATGCTTTGAGTCATCACAATCTGGCAGACAGGATGGAACTACACCCTTACTGTCCCCATGACGAAGCAGTGCAGAAAATGATTGACTCGGATTTATTACTCCTCCTGATTCCCATCGCGGAGAACAATGAGCTGATCATTACCGCTAAAATATTTGAATACCTGGCTTCCGGCACGCCCATTTTAGCCATTGGACCTAAGAAAGGAGATGCCGCAAACGTCCTGCAAAAGAGTGGACGCCCCGCCATGTATGATTACCATGAAAAAGATAATATCAAGTCCTATATTGCACAAAATCTTGAACGCTGGGACGTTATGGACTCGGAGCGCTTTAAAGAGACTTCTCAGGCGCACAATCAATTTTCACGAAATGAACAGGCAAAAAAACTTATTGCAATATTGAAAGGTCAGTCTAATGATTGACCTTTTATTTTTATGTGACTCGACTTTGAGTCTGATTGGAAATTATTTTACCAGTGTAATGGTCCCATGAATCCGGTATGTGGATCCATCACAGTATCTGTATAGAATGTGATATACGTAGACGCCGGTTGACATCTGTCTTCCCCTAAAAGAACCATCCCACCCCTGAGACTCAAAAGAGGGGGTAAAGTTTTTTCTTTCAAACAGCCGATTGCCCCAGCGGTCATAAATTTGCATAAGCTCTATTTGGTCAACTTCTCCATGAGCCGTAAATAAAGTAAAGTAATCGTTAATACCATCTCCATTGGGTGAAAAGACATTTGGTATATAATACTGCACATCTGTACCATTGAGCTTCAGGTCAATTTCTTCCCTGGCTGTGCAACCATTTTCAGCAATAAAGTCGACTCCAAGGACACCTTCTTGATAGGAAAAGACTTCTGTCGCTATGCAGGTGTCACATTGCAAAGCGGAATTGGAATACCATTGAAAGTTTCCGGGCATATTGGTTTCAAGTCGGTAAAGAGTCGGCGGATCGCAAATATTTATTTCAGTAGGACCAACAAGGCGAATTTCCGGCAATTCTATTTCTTCGATGGAGAAGGAGTAGACCGGGCTGACGCATGAATCTGCTGAAATAAATTGGATGGAATGTTCTCCAGGCGGAAAGTCTGAAATTTCGGTGGGAAGATTCGATATTAGCAGTGTATCCAAAGGATTGCGCACTAAAAAATGTGGTCCCTGATGCGATATCGTGTCGATTTCTAAGCGAGAGACGAAGTGGTCGGGACAAGCCGGATCCAGAATATCCCACTCAGCCGAAACATCTCCAATCTCCAAATTTACCGTAATGATACTATCACATCCTAAACTGCTCAAAATTGTATCTCTATACATTCCCGTTTCCGTCCATAACTCTTCTCCATCCGGTGAGGAGTAAGGGCGGCAAGTTGTTAAGGAAATTGCCGTGTCTAAAAATGGCTGAATGGTTAAATTGAGTTGAGCTACGCTATCGCATCCCGCTTCATTGGTTGTCAAGAAATCATACACGCCTGAGGAATCCAGCGTCATTCCATTCCATGTGTAGGTATCACAAGTAACTATAGATCTGGATGAGGAGGTGGTCTCCAGGATGGTAATCTCGTAATTTATTATGCTGTCGCATCCCATGGAATTAACCAAAGTATCTTGATAGGTTCCTGAATTGAGCCAAACCATTCCGGAAGGACTAGTAAAAGAAGAACAAGATGAGTCCCGAATTTCAGCAGATGTTGCATGTTGAGGAGCCAATGTAATGGATGTGGTATCTGGTAAACAACCAGAGGATCTTGCTATGACTTCATATTCGCCGGGCAAAAGATTTTCAAAATAGGTATCACTTTCAAAATCCCCATCATTTAGTTTATATTCATAACTCACACCTTCAGGTTGGATGATTCTTAAATTCACCCGGTTGGACAAACTGCTGCACTCTACCTCCAAAACTGGAGGTCCTGTGCGACTAAAAAAACTATTTTGGCATGAGAAACCATCATTACGGCTACTACTAGCTGTAGTCATTACCAAGCTTAACTGTCCAGTTTGTACATCTACTTCATATAAGTTTCCGGTGGAATTTTGTATTCCCCAAATTCTACCAGATTTGTCGGAATATACCGCTCCAAAAGAATTTGGCATCGGGGTGTTTGAAATAAAATTTCGTACGCCGGATAGTGCGTCAAATGAATAAAACATACCGCTTCTATTCAAACCATAAAATAATTTATCTACAGGGTTATAGGCGAAATCTGCCGTATAGAGTGGTGAGGATAAATTATATGTTCTTTCTACTCGTCCCTGTTTCACATCAATCATGAAAACCTGCCTATTTCTCTCATTATCTTTAACATGAAGAAAGCCATCGGGGTCAAAATCTCCTGCTTGGTAGACCCTTCCGGGGAGCATATCTATTACTCCCAAATTGACAGTTCGTCCCGTTCGGTCAATGACGATCAGTTCACAGGGAATAATTCGTTTAATTCCATAGGCTAAACTATCATTAGGATTAATTCCAACAGCATTTAGGCCGTAGTTTGCAGGGCTATTGGGCAGGATTTGGAAATCCCCTTCATCAAAATCAAGTCGTGCCAGTTCGCCCTGTGTTCCAAATACTTGATAAAACCCTTCCGATTTATCACAATCACTACACGAAAACGGCTCCAAACCACAATTGGCGTTAAACCGGGTGCTGTCCAGTTCTCCGGAGGTATTTCGAACGATTAGCCAATGATTCCCGGGAAAAATATTTAAAAAGGTAGCAGATGTCTGAAAAGCTCTACCATCTAAGGCGTAAGTCCAATTAGCACCTAGTGGACTTTCCACTTCTAACTGCGCCTGACCAGGGCCCTGACTGCAATCCAGATCAAAGGAAATAGAGGGCTGACTATGTAAAGTGGAGGATGGAAATAAAAATAAAGGGAATAAAAGAAGACCTGTTCCAAAAGGAATCCGATAGAAGAAAGAAGATTGGTTCCATTTAGTCATAAGCCAAATATGAAAATCAATAAACATTTATCAATGTAGGGATTATTTACACATTTTGCAAAAGTAGACCATACTGCTTTACTGTGTAGATGAAGCCATATCCTCTCCTTACTGGCAGGGGGCTATTCCTTTATTGACGATATCTGTTTTTAAATAGTCATTTTTTAGCTTTGGGGCCCAGGTAAAGCTGTCCCTTCTTTGAGATATAAAAAGGGAATCCGTTGGCGTTTGGAGTAGGTAATTCGTAAAGTCATCTTCTAATTTTTGAAGCTGGTCGATGTCGCAGGGAGATAAGGCCCGATGGACAGCCAGCCTCCCTAAGCTATCGATTTCCGCCGGCTTGACGCCCGGTCGCAAACGTACAGAAACCGTAGACTGATCGTCTATTTTCTGGATCAGAAACATACCCTCAAAAGCCGTATCGACATAAAAAGTGTTGAATTGATAACGCCCGCCGGTGAGATATATAGCTACATCGGTCAAACAGGGGGATGGTTTACTCACAATGCGAATATTCGTTCGGTCAATCGGACCATTGGGAAAAAGAAGTTCCAATGCCTGCTCCAGAGCTAGAGCGCCGACTACCAGACCGTCGCAAAGATGACCGTGAAACTTCACTAAGTCATTCATCCCGACTTGCTGAATGTGAGTGAGACGACCCTTTGAGAATTCCGTGTCCACCGTTTGAAAAACCGGGCCCGCCGGCTCGGGCTTGCTATCGCAAGCGAAAAGTAAAAATCCCATTGCGATGAAAATCCACTTTAAATCCATTGCCAATAAATATTTATATAGTATAGTCCGGTCACAATAAATACGACACCGGTTAGTAATCGCATGACTTTCTCTAGTTTTGTGACCGCCTTAAAATATGATCCGAGCTTTTCCATACTTACAGCAATGATGACGGCAAAAACCATTACAGGCACGCCCGTACCCAGTGAGTACACCACGGGCAGAGCCAGTCCCGCATCCGCAGACAGGGTCATCGGAATGAGCATGGCAAAGAATAGGGCTCCACTATAGGGGCAAAACGCCAGCGCAAATAAGGCGCCCAACAAAAATGAACCCAGCAAGCCTTTGGTTTTGAACCTTTCCGATAGTGTATTTGTAATTTGGCCTGTTTTTATAAAGCCCAGACGTATAACATCCAGCATAATTAGACCAATAAACACCAGGATAAAACCAATATACTTTTCGCCATTTCCCTGAAGCAGCTTCGCCAATTCAAATTTACTGGCACCAAAATAGATGATTGCTCCAATGCTGGTGTACGAAATCATCCGGCCCAGGGTGTACAAAAATCCGCTGAGCAAGACCTTTTTGGTATTCGTAATGGACTTGGCGATAAAGGCCGTTGCGGTAATATTTGTCGCAAGTGGACAGGGTGAGATCGATGTCAAAAGCCCCAGTGCTAGCGCTGCAAAGAGCGGCGCTTCACTATTTTGGGCTAACTCTTGTAACCACTCCATAACACTTATTTGCGGAAGTTGGAGATTTCCTCCTTCAGGCCGGCCATGAACTTTTCCTTGTTGCCCGCATTCATGAATGCAAAATCCGTCAAGTTCTCTTTCTCTCCCGTTTTAGGGTTGTGTAGAAACAGGGCGGTTCCAAAGGCCTCAAAGGCCTCTGCCTGATCTTCGTTTTCTTTCTCGTCTACATTGACGAGCGAAAATGAAATGTCGGAGTACCCGGCAACCGTCTCTCGCGTTAATTTTTCAATTTTATTACATGTCATACACCGATGCGTTGAATGAAACTGAATGACTTCCAGGGTCGACATTTGAGTTGAGCTCGCAGATTGACTTTTTGTAGCCTGCGCCTCAATAGTCTGGAGGGTGAAAAGAGATAGCACAAGGCTACATGAGAAAAGGAATACTTTTGATTGTTTCATAGGTTTACTTTTAAGGGTTTTGAGTATTGTAATGTGACCGGCGTCAAAAGCCGAATAAATGATTTTATGTGTTTTGGATATTTTATTGCTCATAACAGGAGGTTGAAAACAAATCCGGATAAAATGATAAAAACCGTCACGACGCCAAAATATAATCCGATGAGCTTAAAGGTCATTACTTTCTTTAGTAGGGTTGCCTCAGGCAGTGATAGCCCTATCGTAGCCATCATAAAAGCAATGGCTGTACCGAGTGGCACGCCTTTCGCTACGAAAACGTCTATTACAGGCACAATACCCGCAGCGTTTGCGTAGACGGGAACAGCCAATATTACAGCCAGGGGAACACTCCACCACTGCCCATCTCCCAAATAAGTGTGAAAAAAGTTCTCGGGAACATAGCCGTGCATGACAGCGCCTATAGCTATCCCGATGATTACATAAATAAGCACCCCGCGAACGATATCCCAGGCCTCTAGACGTATGGCGGGCAGCCGCGGCAAAAATGTTTGTTCAGAATCTTCAAATGAGGTTTCCCTGCCTTTGTTCTTGATAATTTGCTGAACCCAGTCCGTGAGTAAGGGCTCGAGCTTGAATTTGCCCAAAATCCATCCTCCGATCGTTCCCAGCAAAACACCCGATACGACATAAATTAAGGTAGCCTTCAATCCAAACATTCCAATGAAAAGTGCGATGGCCACTTCATTTACCAGAGGAGAGGTGATCAAAAAGGCAAAGGTGACCCCGAGAGGGATGCCACCCTGAACAAATCCAATGAATAGAGGTACGGACGAACAGGAACAAAAAGGGGTAATGGCACCAAAAGTGGAAGCCAGCAGATACTCTAGTCCGTAGAGTTTGTTCCGATGCAAATAATCCCGAAGACGCTCTACCGGAAAATAAGCATTTACGATGCCCATTAAAAAAACGATCAGGAATAATAAGATCAGAATTTTAATGGTGTCGTAAAGGAAAAAGTTAAGAGCTGTTCCTAGTTGACTTTCCGCATTTATGGAAAGAACTGAATATACTACCCAATCTGAAAGATTTTGTAACCAATCAAACATATTTAATCAGTTATTATTTTCCCATGGATGGCGGAAACCTGGCTCAAGGTATTGTATACAGTCCCGAATTTGCGAATATTTTTATGCAGTAAATCCGGATTTAGTCTTTCATCTGAGCCACTAATTCGAAGGGTATAGCTTATCTCACTCATCATCGGCGGCTTTTCTTGCCGAACACCCTCTACTTGAATTTTCGCATTCGTGTACTCAAAACCCAAAAGGGAGGAAAACCGTTCCACATTTTTTAGGCAACACGCCGCAAAAGCACCTAAAAGCAATTCCGCCGGCCCCGCCATTTCATGACGATCCTTGCGGATACCGAAAGTATACTGATTTTCCTTCGCCTCAATTTTACCCATTCCTGAGTTCGTCGATATGCCCGTTACTAAATATGTCATAATGATTTTTCTAATAGTGGTAAAAGTCAGTGTCGCACCCGCTCCGTATGCCCTTTTTCAAAACGGTGCTTTCATTCTTCCGTTTAACCCGGGCGTTGAAAACCCCTGCGACACGACATTGTGCAGCAGACCTCTTTCGCCAATTTTATGCCTTAAGTAGCTCTAAAACCTGAGATTTTGAAGGGACCTTTCCTTTTACCTTAATCTCTTCATCTATGACTAGGACAGGAGTGCTCATCACATTGTACTCCATGATTTTCACAATATCTTCAACCTTCTCTATTGTCGCCTCAATGCTGTTTTCTTCCGCAATTTGCCTTACCAATGCTTCTGTTTGTTTACATTTCGGACAGCCTGTTCCTAAAATTTTTATGTGTTTCATGTAATGTCTTTTATTATAAATGTTCGCAAGTTTACGAATTAATATTCGTAGTTCGCAAAATAACGAACAATGATTTAAAAAAATTATTCGAGTATCTTATTCAGAAGCGCCTTTGCTCTCATCCAGTTTTTTTGATTGACGCAGTATTTCGTGACTGGCGGCGTTATATTCCCTTGAATTAGGCCGGCATTTTTGAGCTCTTTCAGATGCTGAGAAAGCGTAGACTTCGCTATCGGCAGCTCTTCTGCCATATCTCCATGGTAGCAACACGCCTGAGAGCTCAGCAGCTCCAGGATGGCAATGCGTACGGGATGACCCAGCGCTTTTGCAAATCGAGCCGCCTGTTTTTGCTCTGCTGTAAAGTAGGTTTCGCTTTTTTTTGCCAACATGATTATTTGATTGTTCGCAAATATACGAATAGTTCCTGGCCTATACAATTCTTTTTTATTTTTTGGCCGCATCCCCCGGTCGGCATACCGCCCGGCGGTCGGGTCATGCGGGGCTGTCGGTCCCCCACCAATTGGGGGGGGACCGCCTTCGCTGCGCTCGGCGCCCCTACTACCTCTTGCGGGGCCACGCGCCGATCCCGAATGTGATCCCCTAAATCCCTTAAATCAGTGTTCTATAAACAATATAGGCTATAGAACGCAGATTTTCAGGATTAAGAGGATTAGATTTAGGATTCTTGCGAGATGGTGATTTCCATCTTTATTTTCGATAACTTGTTTCTTTTTTTGGTTTCTGAATCACGGATTACTCAGTTTCTCCCGCAAAAAGCGTGAGAAATCACAGATTTCACGGATTGGTTCTCGTTGTTCTGTAAGCAGGCGTTTTTTGATGTTTTTGAGTATTGAAGTGACGGTCATTCCTTTTCATTGGATTTGCTGCATTACTTTTAATTTTGGTAGAGTAGTTACATCACAAAACGATGAAACTTCATCGACTTAGATCCAAAATTGATAAGAAGCCCTACTTCCAATTTATACACCCTCAAATAGTTGATTGTTTGAGCCTTGTGAACAGGCTCCAGCTCTGTTAGCGCTTTAATTTCAACTAGAACCTTTTCCTCTACAACGAAGTCTGCTCTTCTCGTTCCTATCGGGTTTATTAGATTCTTATAATAAATATCTTGTTGGACTTCTCTCAAAAATTCTAGATTTATCTGGTCAAGTTCGTAAGCAAGGGCTCGTTGGTATATGACTTCCTGGAATCCAGCGCCTAAATGAGAATGAACTGCATAGGCCGCTGATATGATTCGTTTGGTAATATTTTTGTATTTGAAACTCATATTAAATCTGTGAGATTCTGTTTAATCTGTGTAATCTGTGATTCAGAAACGATAAATAATAACACACCCCTATTTAGTGTCATAAACCTCGTGTTTCGTTCCATTTTAATCTAAGGAGACAAATCTGGCATTTGCGAATGGGAGAAGTGTCGTTCAGGCTCAAGATTCTAAAAAGTGGCAGGATGGAAAACGGAATGGGCTCAGCATGTACGCGCTTTGCGTTAAGGATGGGACGGGCCACGGCAGCATGCCGTGGGTCTCGTCACGCCTATTTATAGCGTGACGAGACGGAACCCCTGGACAGCCTGACCCCATGCGATGGCGCGATGGCGCCACAGCATGGGGTAACGCCCAAAAATTAATAATGAGAAATGTGTTCTAAAAAGGAGCGGAAGAGAGTCTGTGATTTTCTACGGGAAAGGTCTTATATTAGAGTTTTAAAATATGAAAGGGCATGATAAACAAGTTGAAAGAAATCGGGCAAAGTAAATATTTTTACTGGCATATTGGTGCAATTGTACTCATGGTAGTTGTAAATATGGTCTATTTCTGGCCGCAGCTGGAGGGAAAAAAGCTGAATCAAGATGACTTAATTGCTTCTCAGGCGAAGTCATCTGAAGTGAGGGAGTACAAGACGAGTGCGGACGATTATTTGTTGTGGACCAATAGTCAGTTTGGGGGGATGCCAAGGATGCTTTTTCCTCCGGTAAAGAATAATGTGCTCAGACCAGCCTATGGTCTATTGACCCTGGGTTTTAATTCTCCGATAGGCGTGTTTAATGTACTGTTGATTGGCATGTATTTGCTAATGATTGTTTTGGGGCTGCATCCTTTGGGGGCGATGTTGCTGGCTCTGGCGACGGGCTTTTCGGTGAACAATGTGATTTTATGGGATGCGGGGCACGCGAGTAAGGTGCGGACGCTGGCATTAATGCCTCTGGTGATAAGTGGGGTGCTGTTATTGTATTACCGACAGCGTTCGAAAGTGGGGGGTGCAGTGTTGGGCATTGGGCTGGCATTGAGTGTGTATATGCAGCATTCGCAGATGATTTATTATGCTTTTATGATTTTTGTGATTTTCGGGATTGTGATGTTGATCGATGCTATTCGGCGAAAGGAGTTGCGACACTTCTTTATTTCTACTGGTATCGTAGCCTTTGTGGCGGTTTTGGCATTGGGAGCTTCAGCCTCTCGCATCATGTCGGTTTACGATTTCAATTCATCGAGCATGAGAGGGGCCCCTGTTTTGGAACAGGAAGGTAGCCGGGCGGAAGCAACTTCCAGCGGCGAAGTGGAGGGCCTGGAGTGGAATTATGCCATGCAATGGTCGAATTCCTGGGTTGATTTGCTGGCCACTTATATTCCCGGAGCAGCGGGAGGTTCCGGAGCGGAAAAGTTAGATCGGGATTCGGAGCTCTACAAATTGTACAGAATGCCTCAGGGACCACTGTATTGGGGTGGATTGCCTTTTACTGCGGGTCCGAATTATCTGGGTGCGGTATTTTGGTTTTTATTTATTTTTGGCTTGTTCTATTATAAAGGGCCCTTGAAATATTGGTTGGGTGCCGCCGTGCTCATGACCCTGGTTATTTCTATGGGGAAGAATATAGAGTGGTTTAATCGGTTGCTCTTCGACTATCTGCCTTTGTATAATAAATTCAGGACTCCTCAGTCGATACTCAGCATTACGGTGTTTTTTCTACCAATTTTGGGAGGACTATCACTGTATCAATTGATAAAATCACGACCTTCTCCGGAGAAGAAAAACAAGAAGGTTACGTCGGATCCCCGGTTTAAGAAAAGCTTGCTGTCGAGCGCGGGAATTTGTCTCGGACTGGCAGTAATTCCGGCTTTAATGCCTTCGCTTTTTTTCAATTTTGAATCTGCAGGAGACAGTAATTACGTGCAGCAGGGAGTAGATATCAATGCCTTGATCAGCGATCGAAAAGCACTATTTGTCGGGGATGCCTGGAGGAGCTTTTTTCTCGTTCTCTTCAGTTCCGTTGCTTTGTGGATGTATCAGAAGCAAAAACTGAAGTCGAGCTTGCTGTTGTTGGGTATCATAGGCGTTTTGGCACTGATAGATAACTGGGGAGTGAGTAAGCGGTATGTTGCGCACGATGATTTTGTGAGTGAACGTCAGCATGGCCAGAATTTTCAGGCCAGAGAGGTGGATCGCGCGATTATGCAGCGGGAGGAAAACCGCTATGATTATCGGGTGTTGGACTTATCAGTTAACACTTTTAATACGACGTTTCCATCCACCTTTCACAATCACGTAGGAGGATACCATCCGGCGAAGTTGCAGCGCTATCAGGATATGATTGATTATCATATTAAAAGTAGTAATCGGGAAGTATTGAATATGCTCAATACGAAATACATTATAGTTCCCGGCCAACAAGGCGGAGAGCAATTTCAGATTAATAATCAGGCACTGGGCCATGCCTGGGCCGTAGATGAAGTAATAGAGGTGTCGAGTCCCAGGCAAGAAATTGAAGCACTCAATAGTTTTTCACCAGCAGACCAGGCGGTCATATTGCGATCGGAGTTTGAAGAAGAACTGGCGGGATTAGAAGTCAGCCGCTCTCCCGATACGAGAATTGAGTTGACGGATTATCATCCCGAGCGCCTGGAATATTCTTTTTCTTCTTCTCAGGAACAGTTGGTTGTGTTCTCCGAGATTTGGTACGGACCGGATAAGGGCTGGCAGGCAACTATTGATGGAGAACCGGTCTCTCATATCCGGGCGAATTATATTCTCCGGGGATTGGTCATGCCTGCGGGAAATCATGAAATTGTATTCGAGTTTCGACCAAAAGCATATTATCAGGGAGAGAAAATTGCATTGGCATTTTCCTCTCTCCTATTGCTTTTGATACTCGGAGGCTTTTATAAGGGCTTAGTAGAAGGGCGACCAAAGGATGAGTAATTCGGATTACAAGTATAGTATCATCGTGGCGACGTACAATCGGAAGGGCGAGATGAAAGAGTTAGTTGCCTCCTTACGGGAGGTAGAATTTCCTCAAGAAAGGTTTGAGTTAGTCGTGGTAGATGATGGCTCAAAGGATGGGACATCGGATTTTATTAAGAACTTGGAAACGCCTTTTGATGTGCAGTACCACTTTCAGGAAAATCAGGGACCCGGAGCGGCCCGGAATCGGGCAATGTCTGTGGCCCGGGGTGAGTACTTTATCTTTATTGACTCCGATGTGATACTCCCTCCGGACTATTTGTTGGCTATCGATCGCCATTTGGAAGCGCACGATTGGGAAGCTTTTGGTGGACCGGACAGCAGCCATCCCTCGTTTTCACCTTTGCTGCATGCAATTAATTATTCTATGACTTCTTTTATCGGGACGGGAGGAACGAGAGGCAAGTCCGAATCAGTTACGCGATTTTATCCGCGTTCTTTCAATATGGGAATTCATCGCTCCGTCTATGAGACTATTGGCGGCATGAACGATCTTCGGCATGGGCAGGACATGGACTATTCTGCGCGCATTTATCGATCGGGTTTTAAAGTAGGACTGATCCCCGAGGCTGTGGTTTTTCACAAAAGAAGAACGAGTATCAGGAAGTTTTTCAAGCAAATTTTTAACTGGGGGATTGCCCGCATTAATTTGGGGCGGCAATATCCGGAGCTTTTGAAGACGGTACACTTATTGCCTGCGGGTCTCATAGCTCTTTCCCTATTCATTTTTGTGGGCTCCATGTTTATCCCCGTTTTATTCTGGGCCCTTTTGTATATTCTTTTTGGCGCTGTAGGCGTGGCTCTTTTTGCTTTTTTCCAATCGTATTCTATGCATAGGAGTATTAAAATTGCCAGCTTATCTGTTCTCACCCTTTTTATTCAGGTGATCGCCTATGGACTGGGTAGCTGGAGCGGATTGTGGCAATGGCTCAGAGGTAAATCCCGAGCGGAAGGTTTTACAAGGAATTATTACAAATAGGTTTCTTCTAAATATGCCGTTTAGGAACTGTTTTTTTGCAGTCCCCGTCAAAGGGATATCAAGTGCGTTAGGTCTATAACAAATGCCGCAATAAGAGTGTGGCAAAGGTAAAGTAGATAATAATCCCTGTAACATCAACTAATGTCGCTACGAATGGCGCAGAAGTCACAGCGGGATCGAGCTTGAGTTTGGTCATGAGAAAAGGAAGCATGGCACCGGCTAAATTTCCAAAAATAATTACGCCCACTAAACTGGACCCAACGGTAATGGCCTGAAGAAAGAGATTCAAATCCACGGGCTCTCCTCTTAAGGAAAGCCAGAAGGCAATAACAAACGATCCGAGGATGCCTACGATTCCTCCGAGAAGGAGTCCTGAGAGCAGCTCGCGCCCCAGTACTTTTTTCCAGTCCTCTAAGTCTAGATCACCTATGGACAGTGATCTGATAATCAAGGTCGCAGCCTGAGAGCCCGAATTTCCACCACTGGAAATGATCATGGGAATAAAAAATGCGAGAACAGCGGCCGCTGCGAGCGCGTTTTCAAAAGAAGCAAGAGCCGTTACCGTCATCATTTGTCCCAAAAAGAGAATGATGAGCCATCCCACTCGTTTTTTCACCATTTCTCCAATTCCCGTTCGAGAATAGCGATCATCGAGCACGTCCATACCCCCCATGAGTAACATATCTTCAGTGGTCTCTTCCTCCGCAACATCTATGATGTCATCTACCGTGACTTTTCCAATAAGAATACCTCGGGAATCGACTACGGGAAGTGCAACGAGGTCGTATTTACTCAGCATTTTTACCGCTTCTTCTCTATCTTCAAATGCATTGACAGCAATAAATTGCCGGTCCATTATCTCCGATATTTTCTTGTCCGGTGAAGCGATTACTAAATCTGTCAGTCGCAAATCGTCAATGAGTCGACCTTCTTCATCCACGACATAGATTACATTAAGGGTTTCTACTCTTTTGCCAAAAATGCGGAGATGTTGTAAGCTCTTTTGAACCGTCCATTCAGACCGAATACGGATAAATTTGGTCGTCATCAATCGGCCAATACTTTCTTCGGGATATCCCAGCAGGCGCTGCACTTCTTTTTTTCGTTCCTCGCCAAATGAGGCCAGTACTTTAAAGGTTAGTCTGCCGGGCAGTTCTTCCAGAAACGCTACCTGTTCATCCGGCTCCAGATTGGTCATTACATCGGACAGTTGTTGTTTAGAGAAAACATTTAAAAGCTCAGTTCCTTTTGAGTTGCTGAGATAGGAAAAGACATCAGCTGCTTTTTCATTGACCAATAATCTGAACACGACAAGTCCCTCCTCTGCATTGAGGTCTTCCAGCCATTCCGCTATATCAACGGCAGGCACCTCTTTGAGCAGGGATTTGAGTTTCCACCACTCTTTCTCGTCGATGAGGGCTTGAAATTCGAGCTCAAGAGAAGTTGATAACATTGGGTTTGGACTTAGTAAGTTAATGTAAGAATTGTCCTGAATTACGACTCCATAAAGCTAAGCATTCTCAGAGGGATGCTCAAAATTAAGTTTTTATTTGCATTTGATGATGGGGATTTCTCTAAAAAAATCAAGGAAAAAGTTTTTTTCTGTCAATAAAGCGAGTAAATTAGTTACTCATTGATTATGATAGATACACTCATCAGTTCGAAGACACGGGTAAAATTGCTTTTAAAGTTTTTTTTAAATAGCAATACAGCAGCTTATCTAAGAGGCTTAGAAAGTGAATTTGGGGAGTCGACGAATGGGATTCGAGTCGAACTTAACCGCTTAGAAAAAGCGGGTATGCTCAAGTCTGAAATGGAGGGAAATAAAAAAATGTATCGTGCCAATACGGGGCATCCATTATTTACTGAAGTTCACAATATTCTACTCAAACATATTGGAGTAGATCAAATTGTAAACAATGTGGTGGAGAATCTAGGACAAGTGGAAAGGATCTATTTGGCGGGAACATTTGCGCGTGGGATAGATGGTCCGGTCTTGGATATCTTATTGGTCGGCGAGATCGACCGCTCCTACTTGGTCCGCCTCATCGAGCGCGCTGAAGAACTTATTGACCGTCGCATTCGATACTTGGACTACAGCCCAAAGAGTTTTTCAGAAATTGATTTCTCTACATTTGAATACGAGCCATTATTATTATGGGAAAGGAAAGGGAGTTAATACGTGCGTTAGATCGTGGGGATAAGAAAATCGCAGTTCTTGGTATGGGCTATGTAGGCTTGCCTTTAGCCCTGGAATTCGCGAAGCATTGGGAAGTCGTAGGCTACGATATACAAGATAATAAGGTCGAAATGCTAAAGGCAGCAATAGATCCTTCCAAAGAATTGGACGCCTCTGCTTTTACGGATAAAAAAATTCACTTTTCTAACAATCCTTCTGATTTATTGGATTGTGATATATATATAGTTGCTGTTCCCACTCCTGTAGACAATCGCAAAGTTCCTTACCTGGAACCTCTGATTTCCGCAAGCAAGAGTATAGGCCAAGCCCTAAGTCGAAACAATATTGTGATTTATGAAAGCACAGTATACCCGGGATGTACAGAGGAGGATTGTGTGCCAATCTTGGAACAAACATCTGGATTAACCTACATTGCTGACTTTAAAGTGGGATACTCACCGGAACGAATTAATCCCGGAGAAAAGGAAAAAACCGTTGAGAAAATCACAAAGGTTGTATCCGCTTGTGACAGTAGTGCTTTAGAGGATATTGCAGCATTATATGAGAAAGTGATTCAAGGAGGCATTTTTCGGGCGAGCTCTATCAAAGTTGCTGAAGCGGCGAAAGTAATAGAGAATACACAACGAGACTTGAACATCTCTTTTGTGAATGAATTATCTATGATTTTTGACAAAATGGGAATAGATACTCAGGAGGTAATTGAGGCCGCAGCTACGAAGTGGAATTTCGTAAAATACTTTCCGGGTTTGGTCGGTGGACATTGCATTGGAGTGGATCCGTATTATTTACTTTTTAAGGCAAAGCAATTGGGACATGATCCGCAGGTGATATTATCCGGGCGAAGAATCAATGATGAAATGCCGGCTTACATCGCCAAGCGCCTGGTGCAAATCTTGATAAAAAAAGGAAGTCATCCTAAAAATGCTCGCGTATTGATTTTAGGAGCTACGTTCAAGGAGAATGTTTCAGATGTAAGAAATTCAAAAGTGGCAGATTTAGCTCATGAGTTACAACAGTATTCCATAGCCGTAGAGGTGTCGGACCCCTATGCTTCTGCGGAGGATGTCAGAAATCAACACAATCTCGAGTTGGTAGAGAAGAGGGAAGGCAAGTACGAAGCCATTGTAGTGGCGGTTGCCCACGACCAGTACAAGGAGTTGACCCTTGACGACTTCAAGGGAATGCTAGAGCCGAGCACATCGATTGTTTTCGATTTAAAGGGGATTTATCCTTTCATACGCGAGAAAGAAATTACTTACTGGAGATTATAATATTTTATGCAGACGACGCTTACATTAACAAATACAAAACCACTGTGGCTAGCTTTTCGTGTGATTCCACGAAGAGAGAAGCATGTAGTTCATTCCTTACTGCGGCAGGGCGTAGAAGCCTGGATTCCCCTTCAAGAAAGAGTGAAGCGATACAAGCGAAAGGTAAGGAAGGTGCAATACCCTTTAATCACGCAATATGTTTTTGCCCGTGTGCGGCGCAATGAGTTAGCTCAAGTGCTATCCACCACGGGGGTAGTACAGGTCCTACGTCCATCGGGCTATATAGACCCTATACCTGCTGATGAGATAGAACTGTTAAAGAGAATTGTGGGTGAATGGCATGATGTAGAGGTGGAGGCTGGCGAATGGAAAGAGGGCGATGAAGTAGAAATAGTGGCAGGGCAATTGACGGGATTAAAAGGGAGGTTAATGGAATGGAGAGGAAAAAACAGAGTAGGTATCAGAATGGCGCATTTTCAACATACCATGATTATTGAAGTGCCGTTGAATACCTTGAGGAAAATATAATATTGGCTAACATCCATGGTTTGGGGCCATTGTCTTGCGACACATGGATGGCGAAGCCTTATGTAATACAAAAAAAGTAGAATGAAATTAGCTATTGTTGGCACGGGTTATGTTGGATTAGTATCAGGGACATGTTTTGCAGAATCGGGGAATGAGGTTTTGTGTGTAGACATAGATGCGAGTAAGGTGGATCGAATGCAAAAGGGAAACGTTCCTATTTATGAGCCTGGTTTACAAGTCTTATTTGAAAGGAATACGAGTCAGGGCCGGCTAAAATTTACGACAGATTTAAAAGAAGCTGTAGATCATGCCGAAATCATCTTTTTGGCATTACCGACCCCTCCCGGAGCAGATGGTTCAGCAGACTTGTCTTTTGTGTTAGGTGTGGCGGAAGATTTATCTCACATGATTGAACGGTATACGATTGTTGTCAATAAATCTACGGTTCCTGTAGGCACCGGGGAAAAAGTTGAGAACGTTTTAGCTCAGCATTTAAGTCGAGACTTGTTCGATGTGGTGAGTAACCCGGAATTTCTTCGCGAAGGCGTCGCGGTAGATGATTTTCAAAGACCCGACCGAGTGGTCATTGGAACGAAGAGCGACAAGGCAGGGCGCAAAATGAAAAACTTGTATGACCCTTTCGTTCGTCAAGGGAATCCAATTTACGTCATGGATATTCGATCGGCTGAAATGACAAAATACGCCGCCAACAGTTATTTAGCTACTCGGATTAGCTTCATGAATGAAATTGCTAACCTTTGCGAAAAAGTTGGAGCAAATGTAGATCAGGTGCGCATTGGAATGGGAAGTGATAGCCGTATTGGTAAGAGATTTTTATTTCCAGGCGTCGGCTATGGGGGGTCTTGTTTCCCAAAAGATGTGCAAGCATTGTATAAAAAAGCACAGCAAAGTGATTATCCGTTTCACATTCTTGAAGCAGTGATGACGGTCAACCGAAAACAAAAGAGGATCTTAGCTCGACAGATCCAGGATCACTTGGGAGAAGACTTGACGGGAAAAACCATAGCAGTATGGGGATTGGCATTCAAGCCGGAAACCGATGATATTCGAGAAGCCCCATCACTGGAAATCATTCGAAGCTTGTTGGAGCACGGCGCTAAAATTCGGTGCTATGATCCAGAAGCCATGGAAAATGTGAAAGCAGTATTGGAAGAAGATAAGGTGTACTTTGCCAGTGACCCTTATGATGCGCTAACAGACGCAGACGCTTTAGCAATTGTTACGGAATGGAGTGTCTTCAGATCTCCTTCTTTCGAAAAAATAAAAGAGCGTCTGAAACGCCCACTCATTTTTGATGGCCGCAACTTATTTGACTTAAAGGATATGGAAGAAAAGGGTTTTGAGTATTATAGCATTGGTCGGCCCACTGTGCAGCTCAAATCAGATCAATAAGTCAGTGACACAAAACAGAAGGGAATGAATATTTTAGTAACTGGAGGTGCGGGTTTCATAGGCTCTCATGTGGTAAGGAGATTGGTCAATAAATATCCTGAGGATCATATTTTCAATCTCGATGCATTGACTTACGCGGGCAATCTTGAGAATATTGCTGACATTGAAGGTCGATCCAATTACACCTTTCTCAAAAGAGATATTGGGGATTTAGATGCTGTGAGGAAGGTTTTTCGCTCTCATCAAATTGAGGCCGTTATTCATTTAGCCGCTGAGTCCCATGTCGATCGATCGATTTCTGATCCATTGATTTTTGTTGTAACAAATGTTTTGGGAACAGTTAATTTATTGCAGGCTGCAAAAGAGTACTGGGATGGAGATTATGAAAATAAGAGATTCTATCACGTTTCGACGGATGAAGTGTATGGGAGTTTAGGTGACGAAGGGTACTTTCGGGAAGACACCTCCTATGATCCGCGCAGTCCTTATTCGGCATCGAAGGCAAGCTCCGACCATTTTGTCCGAGCATGGGGGCATACCTATGGCTTTCCCGTGGTCTTATCGAATTGTTCTAATAACTATGGACCCTATCAGTTTCCAGAAAAGCTTATCCCTCTTTTCATAAGGAACATTATCCGGGAGGAGGCGCTTCCCGTATATGGTGCAGGGAAAAATGTCAGAGACTGGCTCTTTGTTAAAGATCATGCGGAAGCGATTGATTTGGTTTTCAGGACTGGAGAACTCAAAGAGACGTATAATATTGGAGGGCATAATGAATGGAAGAACATCGATTTGATTCGGTTGTTGTGTCAATTAATGGACAAAAAACTAGGGCGTTCGGAAGGAGATTCAGAAAAACTTATTGAGTTTGTTGAAGATCGAGCCGGTCATGATCACCGATATGCCATTGACGCCTCGAAAATAGAGCGCGATTTGGGTTGGCGACCTTCAGTTACGTTTCAGGAAGGCCTATCTCAGACGATTGACTGGTACTTAGAGAACGAGGACTGGTTAACATCGGTGACTTCAGGGGCCTATCAGGACTATTATAATAAGCAATACGGAAAAGGAGAGAAAAACACTTAGGAATGAAAGGAATTATTTTAGCCGGAGGGTCGGGGACGCGGTTATATCCGCTGACAAAAGCGGTATCTAAGCAACTGATGCCCATTTATGATAAACCAATGATTTACTATCCATTGTCTCTATTGATGCTGGCTGGAATTCGTGAGATATTGATTATCACAACGGCATTTGACCAAGCTGCTTTCGAAAACTTATTGGGTGATGGAAGTCAGCTCGGATGTTCTTTTCATTACGCAGTGCAGCCAGAACCCAAGGGACTTGCTCAAGCATTTACCATTGGGAAAAGTTTTATTGGTAGGGATTCTGTTGCACTCATTTTAGGAGATAATATTTTTTATGGGGCCGGACTTTCGAGTTTGATGGAAGAAAATGCCAGGGATGTTGAAGGTGCAAGGGTATTTGCTTATCGGGTCCATGACCCTCAACGCTATGGTGTGGTAGAATTCGATGAAAACCACAGGGTCCTTTCTCTGGAGGAAAAACCGCAGCATCCCAAGTCCCACTATGCAGTTCCAGGATTGTATTTTTACGATAACCAAGTGGTTGAAATTGCAGAACAAATAGAACCATCAGATCGCGGGGAATACGAAATCACAGATGTGAATAAAGAATATCTCAAGCGCGGGCAATTAAAAGTGGGAGTGATGCAAAGGGGGACTGCATGGTTAGATACGGGAACATTTGAGAGCCTTAATGATGCCTCAGAATTCGTTCGCGTAATTGAAAAAAGACAAAGTTTAAAGGTGGGGTGCATTGAAGAAGTGGCCTTCCGAAAAGGATTTATTGACGCCCAACAACTCAAGGAGTTGGCGGTGCCATTGAAGAAGAGTGGTTACGGAAAATATTTATTACAAATGATCTCCACAGACTACAAATAAAATTTAGGATATGACAAAAAAATTTGGATTGATAGGTGCGGCAGGATATGTAGCACCAAGGCATATGAAGGCCATTCGCGATACGGAAAACCATCTTTTAGCCGCTTTGGATCCTTTTGACTCCGTAGGAGTTATTGATAGTTATTTCCCGGAAGCTGATTTCTTCACAGAATTTGAGCGGTTTGACCGACATGTGGATAAATTGAAACGGAGTGGGAATGGTTTGGACTATCTGTCCGTCTGCTCTCCGAATTACCTGCACGATGCACATATTCGTTTTGGCCTTCGACAAGGGGCAGATGTGATCTGTGAAAAGCCAATTGTCATGAACCCATGGAATGTCGAAGCCCTGGAGGAGATGGAAAAAGAAACCGGCCAGAAAATATTTAACATCCTCCAATTGCGACTTCACCCAGCGGTAAAGGAGCTAAAGGCGCGAATGGAAGAGCAATCTCAAAAAGGCAAGACTGATATTGACTTGACGTATATAACCAGCCGGGGCAATTGGTACTATTCCAGCTGGAAGGGACAAGACGCAAAGTCCGGAGGCATTGCTACAAATATTGGCGTGCATTTTTACGATATGCTCCAGTGGATTTTTGGACCTGTTCAGGAAAATGTTGTTCACGTGCACACTCACGATAGGGCAGCGGGGTATTTAGAATTGGAGAGAGCTCGAGTGAGGTGGTTCTTGAGCATCAATGGAGAAACTTTACCGCGAGAAGTGGTTGAGAAAGGGCAACGTACCTTTCGCTCATTAACGATTGGATCTGAAGAGTTCGAGTTCAGCGGTGGTTTTACAGAGCTTCACACTCGGTCGTACGAAGAAATACTCAAAGGTAAGGGGTTTAGAATTTCAGAGGCGAAAACGGCGATTCAATTGGTACATGACATTCGCAATCAAACGCCCGTTGGTTTAAAAGGAGAGTATCATCCTTTTGCTGCTTTGCCAAAAAGCCCTCATCCTTTTGAGTAATCCAAAGGAAAAGGTAGTATTTGATAAAGAATCTCACCTCAGAAGTATACTCAAGGGGGTGAGCTGGCGAATTATAGGCACTCTGGATACAATGGTGATTTCCTATTTCATTACGGGAAGTATTACATTTGCACTATCCATTGGAAGTATTGAGGTAGTGTCAAAATTTGTATTGTATTACTTGCATGAGCGATTTTGGCAATTGGCACCCAGGGGTTATATTCGGCAAGGCATAAATAAACTTTGGAAAAAGTGATGAAAGACATACATCCCGATTTAGAAGGTTTAGTTTCATGGAAGCAGAGGCAAAAGATCTGGGGCTTCCAATCTGCGGTATTTTGGTTTACTGGGCTATCCGGCTCTGGAAAGAGTACGGTGGCGCAAGCAGTAGAGCATGCCTTGTTTCAGGAGAGACTTTGGCCGAAAATGTTAGATGGTGATAACATTAGAACAGGTATTGGCAACAATCTGGGATTCACAGAGGCTGACCGGACGGAAAATGTGCGAAGAATTGCAGAAGTTGCGAAGCTCTTTTGCGAAACCAACCTAATTGTACTCGCTAGTTTTATTAGTCCGACTCGAGCCATTCGATCTCTGGCGAGAGAAATTATTGGGCCGGAACACTTTTATGAGGTCTTCGTAGACGCCCCCTTGGAATTGTGTGAAAAAAGAGATGTAAAGGGCTTATATCAAAAGGCCCGGGCAGGAGAAATAAAAAATTTTACGGGGATTAGTGCTCCTTATGAGGCGCCCCAACAGCCAGACCTGACCGTTTTCACTGAGAAGGAATCCCTATCGGAAAGTAGGGACAAAGTATTACAATTTATTCAGAAGAAAGTACACCGCTCTTCAAATCCGAACTAAAATCCTGACCCTTAAAAGGGTATTTTTTGAAGAATATTAGACAGAAGAATTCAACTATGAACTATCAGTTAAGTCATCTCAAAGAACTCGAATCGGAATCTATTTTCGTAATGAGAGAAGTAGCGGCACAGTTCGAAAATCCCGTTATTTTGTTTTCTGGAGGGAAAGACTCCATTCTATTGACGCATTTGGCGGCAAAAGCATTTCATCCGGCGCGAATCCCTTTTCCACTTTTACACGTTGATACCGGACATAATTTTCCGGAAACTATTGCCTTTCGGGATAAATTAGTCGACCGATTGGGTGCGCGGCTGATCGTGGGGAGCGTGCAGGAGGCTATCGATGAAGGGAAAATTCAGGAAGAAACTGGATATGATGCCAGTCGCAATTATTTGCAAACACATGTGCTTTTAGAAACCTTAGAAAAGGGGGGCTTCGATGCCGCTTTAGGTGGAGGTCGACGAGATGAAGAAAAAGCCAGAGCGAAAGAGCGGTTTTTTTCACACCGGGATGATTTTGGACAATGGGATCCCAAAAAACAGCGACCTGAATTGTGGAATCTATTTAATGGCAGAAAGAATTGGGGAGAGCACTTTAGAGTTTTTCCAATTTCTAATTGGACGGAACTGGATGTGTGGCAATACTTGGCGGAAGAAGAGGTCGAGTTGCCATCGCTTTATTTTGCCCACGAGCGCGATGTTTTTGAACGCAATAACACCTTATTGGCAGATACAGAAATCATTAAGAAACGACCTGAAGAGACCGTGGTTCGCAAGCAGGTTCGCTGTCGAACCATCGGTGATATGACCTGCACGGGGGTTATAGAGTCGAAGGCCAGTCGCATTGAGGATATTATCGAGGAAATTGCCACTACGCGAATCACAGAACGAGGCGGTCGCTCGGATGATAAGCGTTCTGAAACGGCCATGGAAGACCGCAAAAAACTGGGCTACTTTTAATTGGCACAGGCATCAAACTTTAAAAGCAAGACGGTAAAGGGACTCCGTTGGGGTGTAATTGACCAAATGGTCAATATGCTTACTATGCAGATCACCATGGTGCTCCTGATGCGCATTTTGGGTCCGGAGGAGTTTGGAATCATTGGTATGACCAATGTTTTTTTCAATTTTGCTAACATTCTGGTGGTATTTGGTATCCCGGCTTTTGTAATTCAGCGTCCGGAGATTAATGATTCAATACTTTCCACCTGCTTTTGGCTCAATCTAGCGCTTGGTGCCGTCATTGCCCTTCTCATGTTTTCAGTTGCGCCAGCTGTTGGGGCATTTTACAGAGAACCCCAGGTGACAGATATCCTGGCCTTGATGAGTATTTTTTTCATCATTGAGTCTTTTTCTTATGTGCAGCGAGCCATGCTCAATCGCGACTTAAACTTAAAGGACCTTTTTAAGGCGCGGTTTATTAGTATGGTATTGAGCTGTGTCATCGCCATTTTTTGGGCCGTAGAAACTCAATCTGTCTGGGCTCTGGTTGCTCGCATCGGATTATTTAAATTGTTTTTTACTCTGGCGACGTTTTACTATAACCGCTGGTGGCCGCAATGGCACTTTGATCGGTCTATCGTTCCGGCTATCACGAGTTTCACCATGCCGCTTTTGGGATCGAGTTCTATTCGTTTATTTGTGAGAAATATTGATGTGATGATTGTGGGAAGATGGTTTGGTACATTCGATACGGGGATCTATACCCGATCCTACAATATCCTAAGTCTGCCAGTTAACAATATCTCTCAGGCGATCAATCGGGTCATGATGTCTTCTTTTGCCAAAATACAATCGGATAAGGACAGAATTATCGATACCTTTCTCAAGGTCAATAGAACGACGGCCTTCATCACTTTTCCTTTAATGAGCCTCTTGTTTGTCCTGGCGCCCTATTTTGTGCTGGGTATTTTTGGTGCAGAGTGGACTCCTATGATCCCACTGATGCGCGTCATGAGTTTAGGAGGAATTGTCTTTTCAATAGCAGCCCTTATTCCGAATATTTTTATCGTACTCAACAAAACTCGAATTCATTTCTACAATACAATGGTGACGAGTATATTTACTATTTTAGGTATCGTCATCGGAGCTTTTTATGGCATTTTGGGTGTTGCTATTGGTGTGTCGGTGGGAATCCTATTGGGGTATTTACCCTCTGTATGGTGGGTAAAGCAAGTCTTGGGTTTATCCATGGCACAACACCTGAAGAATTATGGGGCTATTGCTTTTGCTACTCTGCTATTTACTGGCCTTATTGCCAGTCTTGATTACCTGACTTTTTATCAGCTCACCAATCACTTTATCATCTCGGCCGCCACTGAAGTGCAGCGGAGTATGATTTACCTGATTCATTTATGCAGTCTGTCTATTTTTGCCATCTTTGTATATCTAGGGGTTACACAACTATTGGGGGTTAATATAGCTGGCCAAATCCTAAAAGATTTCTTGTCGGAAAAGTTATATTATAGAATTACATCTTTATGGAAGAAATAAAAACAGAGTTACTTCGATTTACGACTGCGGGAAGTGTAGATGACGGAAAGTCGACTTTGATTGGTCGACTATTGTACGACAGCAAAGCCATCTTTCAAGATCAATACGACCAGGTCAAAACTACGAGTGAAAGACGAGGGGAGAAAGAGGTAAATTTAGCACTACTCACCGATGGTTTAAAATCGGAAAGAGAACAGGGAATCACCATTGATGTAGCTTATCGATACTTCTCTACGCCAAAACGCAAGTTTATTATTGCCGATACGCCAGGTCATATTCAATATACTCGAAACATGGTGACGGGCGCTTCAACAGCCAATGTAGCACTGATTCTCATTGATGCGCGCAATGGTGTCGTAGAGCAAACTCGAAGACACGCAATCATCGCCTCGCTGCTTCAAATTCCTCATATTGTTGTTTGTGTCAACAAAATGGATTTGGTGGACTTCAACGAAGAGATGTATAACCAAATTAAAGAGGATTTTGAGGGTTTTGCATCTAAACTCGATGCCCGCGATATTCATTTTATTCCTATTTCTGCACTCCGTGGCGATAATGTGGTGGACCGATCAAAAAAAATGCCCTGGTATGAAGGCCCTACACTGATATATTATTTGGAAAATGTTCACATTGGCAGTGACTTCAACTTTATAGATGCGCGATTTCCAGTGCAGCACGTCATCCGCCCGAATACAGACGAGTACCATGACTTCAGAGGATATGCCGGTCGAGTAGCAGGAGGCGTATTTAGAAAGGGCGACGAAGTTCTGCTCTTGCCATCGGGCTTCACGACGAAGATTCAAAAAATTCACACTTTCGAAGGAGAAATTGAGGAGGCTTTTCCTCCTATGTCTGTTTCACTTCTGCTGGAAGACGATTTAGATTTGGGTCGGGGAGATATGATTGTGCGTCCACAAAACCAGCCCGAAGTAACGCAAGACCTAGATCTCATGGTGTGCTGGTTCTCTCAGTCGCCCCTGCAATTGCGCGGAAAATATGCGGTCATGCATTCGACGCAAGACGATGTGAGATGTATTGTGAAAAATATCCAGTATCGCATGAATATCAATACGCTGCATCGAGACATGGAAAATACAGCAATTAAAATGAATGATATTGCCAGGATTCAAATTCGCACGACAAAGCCCCTCTTTATTGATCCTTATCGACAAAACAGACTCACTGGTAGTCTGATTCTTATTGATGAAAATACCAATGAAACGGTGGCTGCAGGTATGGTTATATAATTGAGACTTAAGCCTTGATCAAAATATTTTTGTCGTAAGATGTTTAATCTATTTAATAAAAAATACGCACCTAAAGAATCGTTGGCCTTCCTTCGGTCTGACATGCATAATCACGTCTTACCCGGCGTAGATGATGGTTCTCCAGACATGGCTACGAGTTTACAGATGTTGGAAAAGTATGTGGATATGGGGTGGGAGAAGGTTACAATTACTCCTCATATCAACGAGGATTACTTTCCTAACTCATCCGACCATTTGCGCACCATTTTTCGGGAACTATGCACGGCAGCTTCTGAAAAGGGTATAGAGTTGGAACTTCAGCTCGCTGCAGAATACAAAACTGACGAGCTCTTTCGGGAACGGCTGCAAAATAAGGACCTATTAACCGTGGGAGACTCTCACGTTTTAATTGAGCTTCCCTTTTTCCATCCCCCTTTAGATTGGGAACAGTATTTTTTTGATATTCAAATGAAGGGCCTGACGCCCATTTTAGCACATGCCGAAAGATATACTTATTGGGCTCGCGACCTGGATAAATTTTATATATTACAACATAGAGGAGTCCAACTCCAACTCAACCTGAGCTCTGTTTTAGGCAAGTACGGACCTGAAGTGAAAAACTTAGCCTTTCAATTAATCAAAAATGGAGCGTATCAATGGGTCGCTACAGATGCACATAAATGCTCTGATTTAGATACCATTGCAAATAAATTGCCTCAAAAGTGGCCCAATCAACTAAAAACCTCTCAATTTAAAAATAATGTTGTTCATTAATCGAAATTCTCTCTTTTTAGGATCAATCCTGCTCGTAGTAACGCTTATGAGCTCTTGCGTAGGTATAGATCAGTTAGTGAATTTTAAACAGGGAGCCCCCATTCCCGATGAGGTCGTGGACGTTCCACCTCCTCCGGAATTCGAAATTCAAACGGACGATATCCTTCAAATTCAAGTGGTCTCATCCAATATGCAACTCGCTGCTCCCTACAATCCATTTATGCCCTCAGACGGACGTATGGCCGGTGGCGGAGGTATGCGAGGCGGCGACGAGACAGGGCCTATGTCTTATTTAGTGGGTAAGGATGGTACGATTTTTTTTCCCAGATTTGGTCGGGTTGAGGTGAGCGGATTATCCACGGCAGAGATTACAGATAAATTAACCGAAATGCTCAGGCCGGCAATAAATGACGTCGTAGTAAAGGTGCGAGTACTTAACTTTAGAGTAACCGTAACTGGAGAAGTCCGAAGTCCAGGTCCCGTGAGCGTACCGGAAGAATCCCTGACTATCCTTGAGGCTATTGGAATGTCGGGTGATTTCACGGAATTTTCCAACAGGGAAAATGTCCTGGTTGTCAGAGAAGTCGATGGACAGCGAACCTTTAAAAGACTCAATGTCCTCACTACAGAGGTGTTCGACTCTCCGTATTACTATTTGCAGCAAGGAGATTTGGTTTACGTAGAGCCCCTCAAACAAAAATCAGGCATTCTTTCAAATGAAGCCAGAGCCACCTTTAGTATCATCGGTGGCGTCAGTTCCGTCGTCTCTCTCGTAGTTACCATCTTAGCCGTAACGGGAACGATATGACCCAATTGTATTCAATCATTTATGAAATAATTTAGTGTGAAAGACTCTTCTATTTATCAGAATCATCAGGAACAAGAGGAGCTGGATGTTAAGCAACTTCTCCTTAAGGTTTGGTATTACAAGTTTTGGTTTTTATCGGCTGTTGTTCTGTTTCTCGCTCTGGGATTTCTCTACTTGAGATATAGCCAACCGACCTATAGCTCTTCCGCTAAAATATTTATCCGGGACAATCGATCAGGAGGCTCCGTATCTGAAGAAATGATCTTTCAGGATCTCGGGCTATTCAATTCCGATAAGAACGTACTCAATGAAATAGCTATTCTCAAGTCCAGAGACTTGATGAAAGAGGTCGTAGTGGCACTGGACCTTCATTTTGAGTGGATGAAAACCGGTACTGTCAAGACAACAGAGGATTATTCAAAGTCTATTGCTCAACTGGATACCACATCGGTAAAGGGGACCTTCTACTTCACTCCCATTTCTGAAGAGAATTTTCGCTTGTCAAAAATAGAAGATGAGGCTGGCGACACCTTTTCCTATGGTGAGCGCATTCGCTGGGATGATGGTTTCCTTACCCTTTCCCCTGCCCCATCACCTAATGTCCAGATGAATCAGCAATACATATTGAAAATTTTTACTCCGGAAAGTGTCGCTTCTCGTTATTCCAATGCCCTACAGGTGAAAAGAGAATCAGATTGGGCGACATTGCTCAATATGAAAATAGAAACAAATGTCCCCAAAAAAAGTGCAGATATCCTCAATCAAGTCATTGAGATTTATACTCAACGATCACTGAGAGAGAAAAATGAAGGCTATGAGCGCACGCTAGGTTTTATTGAAGAACGCATTCGACTACTAACAGATGAACTCGGTTTGGTTGAACAAACGATTGAATCCTTTAAAAAGAAAAATGAAATCGCCGGACAGGCAGGGGAAGCGGTCAGCGAACTCAGTTCACAGATGGTGGAAGCGGAAACCAATAAGCAGAGATTGGAAGTTCAAAAAGAAATTATCCAACAGCTCGAAGAACTACTGTCTGACCCCGAAAAACCGTATCAATTTCTGCCGGGATCCCTATCTCCTGAAAATGAGAGGCTGACCAGCCTTATTGAACGATACAACACTTTTATTCTCAAGAGGAATCAATTTCTCGTGAATGCCGGACCAGAAAATCCGGATGTGAAGTCTCTTGAAGCAGAAATCAACAAACTCAAGGAAAGTATCTTTGACAATATCGATCGCGCCTACGATGAAATTGATGTGACCTACGAAGCAGCTGACCGCCGAAGCCAAAGATTACAGCGGGAATTCACAGCGATTCCCAAAAAAGAGAGAGAGTTACTGGAAATTGTCAGACAACAAAAAATCAAAGAATCTTTGTACCTCTATTTGCTCCAAAAACGAGAGGAAATCGCTTTGTCTATCTCTATGGCCACCAGTAATGTGCGCGTCGTGGATTGGCCGGTAGTAAGTAAAAGCCAGGTCTCCCCTAAACCCATTCAGATCTATGCTATTGCCCTTTCTCTCGGGCTGACGCTGCCGCTGGGCATCGTTCTCCTCCTGCAGTTATTCAATACGAAAGTGAAGTCGAGAGATGATATCAAAGAGCTCGTTAGCTTGCCGATTGTAGGTGAAATCTTGCAGAGTTCTTCAGCAAAGGATAAGTTAATTGGTCACGGAAAGACCCAGGCAGCGGAGATGTTTCGCCTGTTGCGTACCAACCTGAGCTTCTTGTTACCACAAAAAAAATCGCCCCATGTATTGGTGACTTCTTTTGAATCTGGTGAGGGTAAAACATTCGTTGCGGCCAATCTCGCGCTATCCCTCTCACTGACGGGTAAAAAGGTGTGCATCCTGGGAGTAGACCTAAGAAAGCCCAAGCTGCATACTTATTTTGACACCACTTCCAATCAGCGAGGGATTACCTCATATATCATGGGAGAAGTTGCATTACCGAGCATTATCCACACCGCAGAGGAACACCCCACGCTCGACTATGTACTCAGCGGAACCATCCCGCCCAACCCGGCAGAACTCCTGCTCAATGACCGGTTTGAGGAGCTGCTGCGTGAGCTGGAAGAGCAATACGATATTATTGTTTGGGATTCGGCTCCCGTTGGCTTAGTCGCAGATACCCGAAGCATCAAAGATCTTGCAGACGCCACTCTTTTCGTCGTGAAACAAGGCTACTCACAGAAAAAAGCACTCACCAGTCTTTCAGATGAACGATCGGATTATCAATTGAAAAATGCCGCTATCGTATTTAACGGCATTAAGGAAGGCAGTTTTTACGGTTACGGCCGCTACAGCTATGGCTATGGAAAATACAATAAAGGGTATTATCAATAGTGTTTTTTGGGCGTCACCCGCATACATGCGGGTCGGGCTATGCGGCACTTCGGTCCGTCTCGCCGCGCCTTTTCAGGCGAGCGAAACGGACGGCTTCGCCTGCCTACTATCCCTGACGCGGGCAGGCAAACAACATTTCACCCTATTTATTTCACAAGGAAGCACCAAAGGTGGCTTCCTACCTTACTTTTTAACCTCGTCTCTGGAACTGGGACAAAAATGAAATCATGAGATTATTAATTACCGGTGGAGCCGGATTTATAGGGTCCAATTTGGCAGATCACTTTCTCTCTCATCCCGAAATTGAAAAGGTGAGAGTGCTCGATGACCTCTCCAATGGATATCAGGAAAACGTCGATCGACTGAATAACAGACCCGGATACGAATTTATCAAAGGAGACATCCGCGATTACGATACCTGCCTGAGAGCGATGGAGGGCATAGATCGTATCAGCCATCAAGCAGCACTGGGCTCTGTACCGCGATCCATTGAAAACCCCATGGCGACCAATGCCGTCAATGTAGGCGGAACGGTCAATATTTTACATGCAGCACAGCGCAAAGGTATTGATAGAGTGGTCTTGGCTTTTTCCTCCAGCACCTATGGAGACAGCACAGAATTGCCCAAAGTGGAGGAGAACATCGGAGCCCCTTTATCTCCCTACGCAGTTAGTAAAGTAGCTGCTGAACAGTATGCCGATGTGTTTCACCTCACTTATGGACTAGACTATGTAGGGCTTCGGTATTTTAACATTTTCGGCCCATACCAAAACCCGAATAACCCTTATGCCGCGGTGATTCCTATTTTTTGCAAAGCCTTTATTGAAGGGAAAGCACCAACCATCAATGGGGATGGCACCCACAGCCGGGACTTCACCAATGTAGCCAATGCCATTCACTCGAATGAACTTGCACTATTTACTCAGAAGAAAGATGCGCTCAACGAAGTGTATAATGTTGCCTGTGGAGACCAGGTGACCCTTAATGAGATGGTAGATCACCTGCGCAAAATTTCAGGAAAGGATATCGATCCGCTCCACGGACCCACCCGCCCCGGTGACGTGCCACATTCCAAAGCAGACATTTCAAAAATCACAGACCGGCTGGGGTATCGCCCCCGCGTTCGATTTTACGAAGGACTTGAGGAGGTGTATCATTGGTACGCTCAGCAGATGAATGCAGATGTATAAGATTATACCCTCACGTCAAGAAAAAAAAAGCCTCATACCTGACTGTATGGGGCTTTTTTTAATCTATGGAAAGGACTCGGACACTATGAAGTACCCCTCACTTCACTGATTTTGCAGTATAGAGCTAACGGATACTTTGCGTGAGCGCTAGGCGGGAGGCATCCGCCTGCGGCGGATGAGATACCGGCTCCGCCGGTAGCCGAGCTCCCGACCATAGCGACCGCCCGAAGCGCCTAGCCGCTGCTCCGTTCGTGGAATGCCGAAGGCAATTCCCCGAACGGTTTGGCTATGGCAAGTGCGGGGTTTTAAGGCACAAACCTGTCCGATTACAGATAAGTTTATTTAATGTAAATGCTTTTATATTAGCAGTTTACCCCGCATTTGCTATAGCCTTTGTTGGGCGTTCGTTTTTTATATGTCAAATTTGTTTTAGCTTTCTATCTTCTCGAATATCTCCAATATGGTAATAGGCTATTACTTTGCTAATTTGATTACCATTTATTTCTTACCACTCACTCACTTCCAATTCAAAATCATCTTGCGTGCAACGATACCGAACACAGGCTTTGCGCCCGTCATAGAGTTCATCTAAAATTTCAAATTTGTAACTTAAAAACTTATCCTCATTTGCCTTAAGGGCACCTCCGAAAACTCCCTTCAATTTAGTAAATTGAGGTAAAATAAAAGAGATTATGGCATCAGGTTTTTTTGACGAGCACTTTCGTCTTCAGGAGCTTACCAAAATGGGTGATCCTCTTGAAAAATTGGGCAATCATATAGACTTTGAGTCTTTTCGATAGTTACTGGAAAGTAGGTTTGAGAAATATGATAAATATAAGGGAGGTAGACCTCCATTTGATAAGGTAATGATGTTTAAGGGTCTGGTATTGAAAAGCATGTATAATTTATCGTTTGAGAAATTGGAATACCACATCAAGGATCGTCTTAGTTTTCAGCGTTTTCTGGGAATTGGTCTGGGAGATCGTGTTCCTGATGCCAATACATTTTGGGATTACAATGAAGCTGTAACAAATACGGCAATAATCGACGAGGTATTTGATCAGTTAGGTCAGCAATTGGAAGAGAAGGGATTGATTATGAATAGTGGTTCCTTGGTTGATGCCAGCATTGTGGATGCTCCTGTACAGAGGAACACCAGAGAAGAGAATGAACAGATCAAGAATGGTGAAAAGCCTGAGGGATGGAGCCAGCACAAGTCTTCTCAAAAGGACCTGGACGCTGACTGGACAAAAAAGCACGGAAAAAATCGGTTGGGTTATAAGAATCATATCAAAGTAGATAAGAAAAGTAAGCTGATCACAAATTTCGAAGTAAGTAGTGCAAGTATGCATGATTCAAAAATCCTGGACTACCTATTGGTTGAAGAAGATTCCCATCATGAACTTTATGCAGACTCTGCATACCGAAGTAAGGAAATAGAAGAAGAGTTAAAGAAAAGAAAGATCAGAAGTCGCATACACAAGAAGGGGTATAGGAATAATCCATTAAGTGAAAAGGATAAGGCAATTAATACAAAAAAATCAAAAATAAGAGCAAGAGTAGAGCATGTGTTTGGTGATATGTGGTAGACGATGGGGAAGATAATGGTTCGGCAAATTGGAATGGCTCGCAATACTGCATCGATAACAATGATGAATATTTGTTATAATATTCGAAGGTCATCGTACTTGCTAGCCAGTAGTGTGCCATAATCTCAAAAAGAGGGGATAAATCTCACAAAAAGCGAAAAAATCGAATAAAAAAGTACCAAAATTGGTCAAATAATCATAAGTGGCTCTGAGAGATTCCAGGGTACACCAGAGTAGAAATTCCTACATTTTGAAAAATTTTACATTTGGAGCTAAAAAACATAAAATTAGAGGGTTATCGGAGGTACTCTTAACTCAATGCTTGCTTTTGAAAAGTTAGGTCTGTTTGTTTAACCAATGTATTGAAAATTTGAGAAACCAATACCTTCTGTCGGCAAAATAAATCCTTTGTCAATTTTTCCATTTTTGTTTTCATCGTGTAATATGTTAACTGCATATTTTCCTGATGGAATATTTTTTAAAGTAATTGTAGATGAACCATTCACAATTTCTCCTTTTACAATTTTGTAATAGTTTTCATAATCTTCATCAGGAATTGAGCCGTCTTAGTTATCCAGTGCAAATTGAACTATTCCCTTTGCATTACGTAAATTATTTACCTCTATTGTCAAGGAAAATGTATCTGTATTGGGACTGACAAATGAATAAAGCGTTAGTGATAACGCAAATGCGATTAGTGTTATGATTGATGTTATCATTTCAAATATTTTTTACGATTTATTTTTTCTTTCGCTGTGTCAACTAAGTAATAGACTACTGGAACTAAGAATACTGTCAGGATTAAAGAGGAAAGAAGTCCTCCAATTATTACCCAGGCCAAACCGTTTTTCCATTCTGCGGCTGTACCTGTAGCCAGTGCTATAGGTAGCATGCCAAAAACCATAGAGAGAGTCGTCATTAAAATAGGTCTTAAGCGTCCTTTGCCTGCAATGATTAATGCTTCTTTAAAATGTTTACCCTCCGCCTTGAGTTGGTTGGTGAAGTCCACAATCAAAATTGCATTCTTTGTTACCAAACCCATTAACATAATAAGCCCCAACAAAGCAAACAAACTCAAATGGCTCATCGATAAGTTTAAAGCGAAGAAAGCACCAATAACCGCAACGGGAATAGAAAACAAGACGACAAATGGATAAACATAACTATCGTACAGGGCTACCATAATGAGGTAAATCAAGAGGAACGAAATCAACAGTACAGATCCCAACGCCCCGAAACTATCGTTTTGACGTTTAATGTCACTTCCCCACGTCATTTCAATACCTGCCGGTAATGGGCTTTCCTTAATGTATGCGGCCACATCGTCCGCTACGGTTCCGGATGGCCGGCCCAGCGCATCAGCGGTTAAGGTCACAGCGGGCTGGCGGTCTTTGCGCTCTAGCAAGGAAGGAGAATTGGATTGCTCAATTGTAGCAAATTCCGAAACTTCCACAGGCATACCCTTGGGGTTGATGATTGTTAAGTCCTGAATGTCTTGCAGGTTTTGCCGGTCAAATGCATCCAGCCAAATTCGCACAGGATATTCTGTGCCGGCCTCGGTAAGGGTTACATCATCATTCCCTGTAAATGCGGTTCGCAAATTCATGCCTACATAAGCATTATTCAAACCCAGGCGCTGCATTTTATCTTCGTTTGGAATCACCTTATATTCCGGGCTACCTTCCTCCACTGAAAGCCTGACATTATCCGCCCCGGGTATTTCGGCTATGGCTGCCTTCATATCGCTGCCGGCAAGCATCACTGTTTCCAAATCACTACCGCTAAGCGTAAGTTCTATGGGAGCAGATCGAGGTATTAGTCCCAAAGCTGCGATTGAGTAATTAATACCGGGGAATTTTTGCCGCAAATCGGTACGCAGCGATCTCATATATTCCTCAGTCGGAATCCCTTCTATATTCAATTCTTTTAACTCTTTATTGGTGATATGTAGCTGAATGGTAAACTCGGTTATATTAGGAGAACCTACACCCAAGCTTCCAATACCCGTACTCGGACCGCCAATATTGCTAAAGACAGTAGCCACTTCGGGTTGTTGAAGAATATAGTTTTCTATTTCGGTAGCAATTTTATTGTTCTGTTGAATGGAAGTAAACTTATCCAACTCTAAGACCATTCTAAATTTCCCCTGGTCTCCTGTGGCAATAAGCTCTTTACCGATAATGCCTTGCTTCATAATCCCCGCTGTGATGACAAAAAGGAGCAGAACAATGCCGGTAAAAACCAATTTATGATGAAGCACCCAAGTCAATAATCTTCCATACCAGTTGGTAAACTGATCTAATTGATGTTCAATCCAAAGTAGAAAGCGATTAAAAAAATTTGTTGGTTGTAGATCTTCTTTTTTCCCTATCCGTGAAGCCATCCACGGGGTAAGCGTAAAACCGACCAACAAACTGGTTAGCGTGGATGTGATAACCACCACTGAAAATTGTTTGAGCATATCGGCTACAAATACTTGTAAAAAGAGAATGGGAAGAAACACCACTACATCGACTAACGTAATGGATAAGGCTGAAAACCCGATTTCCATACGTCCTTCCATGGCAGCCTTTCGCTTTCCCTTACCCATATCCAAATGACGTTGAATGTTTTCCAAAACCACGGTTGCATCATCCACCAGGATACCAATGATGAGCGACATAGCCAGCAAAGTCATTAGATTCAAGGTGTAGCCCAACAGCCACATTACCGCAAAAGCAGTAACCAAAGAAGTTGGGATAGCCACTAATACAATCAATGAATTTCTAAAGCTCCGCAAGAACAGAAGCATCACCAATGAAACCAGCACAACTGCCAGAATGAGGTCGAAAACCACTGAGTTTACGGCTGCAATGGTATTATCTGTGCTGTCATCGGCAATGATGAATTTTACACCTGAATTAACTTCCTGTTTCTCAATAGCTTTGAATTTATTGCGGACGGCCTTTGAAACATCCACAGCATTGGCATCTCCTTGTTTTTTTAGCAAAAGACCAATCCCTTTTTCACCGTTATAGCGACTAATAGAAGTTGTTTCTTTGATGCCGTCTACCACTTCAGCAACATCTGCTACATAAACAGGACTACCTGAAACTGGCATCGCGATCTGAACATTTTTAATATCTTCCAATGAAGAGAACTTACCGATTAATCGAACTGAATTCCGTTCCTTATTCGTCTGCACGTCACCCGCAGGTAAGTCCAAACCCGAACCATTAATAGCCTCAACCAATTGAAGCATGGACACCCCATACAACTTTAATTTGTCCTGATCGATTCTGACTTGTATTTCTCTTTCTTCACCTCCCAATAAGGTCACTTCTGCTACACCTTTTATCTGTTGAATTTGTGGCAGATAGTCGTCTTTCATTTTTTGATAAAAAACAGGTGCAGACAAATTGCTGGTGGCACTAATGGACATGATCGGTAAGTCATTGGGCGATACCTTGCTCATTTCAGGACTGAGAATTTCCATTGGGAGGTCTTTCCGAATATTATCAATATATCGCTGGGCATCTTGCATGGCCTTGTCCAGGTCTGTTCCATAATTTAGGTTAGCAATGATGATAGATGCATTGGGCAATGATTTGGTGACCAAATAGTCAACACCTTCCAGGTTAGATAAGGCATCCTCTATTTCTCGCGAAACGGACGTTTCCACCTCGTTTGGCTCAGCGCCTGGGTAAATAGTTTTGATAACCACAACGGGCTGGTTAAAGTCGGGCATCAGTTCGTAACTTAAGTTTTGATACCCAATAACACCCAAAAGCGCAAATACGCTGAAAAGGACTACAATCAGCGAAGGACGTTTGATGGAGATTTCTGTAATATTCATTTGTCGCTGATTTTATTTAATGGTGACGTTAGCACCGTCAAACAGATTAATAAATCCTCCTGATACAATGACATCCCCTTCATTTAATCCACCCGACACAACCACTTTATCTTCTATTGATTTTGAGATCGTGATACTTTTCAATTGGGCTTTCCCCTCATTGATTAGATACACCTGAGGTTGGTTAGCTCCACCAACCACAGAAGATGTAGGAATGACAATCTGATTCTCTTGTGCATTAGATTTCGCATAGACCTTACCGAACATACCGGATTTTATTTTGAGATCGGGCGTATTGCTCACCAAAAACTGGATAGGAAAGCTACTCGCCAAATTGGCCTTACTGCCAATCATGATCGTTTTCCCTGTGCACTCCATTTCGGGAAAGGCATCTACCGCAATGGAGTGAGACTGATCAGCCTTGAAGTGCTTTAAATCCTTTTCAGCCACATTGATGGTGAATCTTAAATTCGTGATGTCCGTTATTTGAAGTAAGGGAACACCAGGTGCAGCAAACGCTCCTTCCTCCGTCATTTTGGCCGTGATTACACCATTGAAAGGTGCTCTAATAGTTGATTTTTCAATTTTTTCTACAACAGTTTCACGCTGCACTTTGGCTGATTTCAACCCGTTTTCTACCTTTTCTAATTTTACACCTTGAATAGCGTCAGCTTCTGTCAGTATGGTGTAACGTTTTACATCTGCTTCAAGACCATCAATTTTTACGTCAATAGATTGCAGTTGTAATTGTAGTAACGAGCGATCTAACTTAACAAGTGGTTGCCCCTTACTAACTAAACTGCCGGCATCCACTAAAACCGCATCAACCTTGCCCTGTACGTCAGCACTTAGCCTGGATTCCTTATTCGGTTGAAACGTTCCGGTATATGAGTTTTTATTCTTTAAGTTTTCAAACCTGAGGGTGTCTGCCTGAATATTTATGGCCCGGGTCTTATCGTATTGATATACCTTTTCTTCGGCTATATTTTTGTTTGTTCTTAACTTAAAAACAAATAAGGCAACAACCACTATTGCGACTATGATACCTGCTATTTTCTTCCAATGCATTTTGACTGATTTTAATTTTAGAGTGTTATGTTGCCTGTAAGTTTTTTTAATTCTAAATCTGCTTTTAAGTAATCAATTATAGTAGTTAGATAAGTTTGTTGTGCTTCACGCAAAGCATTGTCAGCTAACAAGACATCTGTGAGGCTTGCAGTTCCTTGTTTTTGTTGAAGAACGGTTTGCTCGTAAATTGTTTTTGCTAGTTCAATCTGTTCTGTTGAAGTTTCTACAGATTTTTCTGCAACTTCTCTTTGCATTCGAGCATTTTCAATCTGCATATTGTTTTGTTCAGAAATCAATTCAAATTGGAGTTCGTTGTTTTGGAGTTCAATTTTTTTCTGATTGATTTTTCGCAGTGTGCCTGTTCCGTTAAATAGGGGATAAGACAATTGAACACCTACAAAACCGATTGGATAAAAATCAAGAAAAGAAGCAGGTTGTCCGTTATAACCAAAGCCCGTTGTTCCAAACATTCCAACCAGATTTAGCGAAGGCAAATACCTTGATTTATTGAGTGTGTTTATTTCACTCGACAATAAGAGATTTTGAGTTTTTATTATACGAATGTCTAACGTTGATGAAGGAGTATACTCATTCGTGTTTTGATATAGAATATTCGGTTCAATTTGCAAATTTTGTTCGATAGAAATACCCATTGCAAATTTCAATGCATTCAGTACTTGCTCGGATTTGCTTTTGATAGTTTCTTTTTGGTCGCTTAACTGTGATACCTGCAATTTCACCTTGCTTACATCTGTTCCTTTGGCAAGCAATTGTTCATTCAGCAATTGCATATTTTTAAGTAGCCGTTCAGCATTAACCAAGTTGCTGTCAATAAAAGCCAATTGATGGTGCAAGATTTGTGCATTGTAATACAGATTTGAAATTTCAAAAAAGATTTGCTCTTTAGTTTTTTGGTATTGCAATTCGGTCAATTTCGAAGCAATTTTTGTTGTTTGAATGGCTCCATATACTTGTGGATTGTACAAAGGCATTGTCAGTTGCAGGTTGGCATTGATATTATGAGGAACGCCAAATTGAAGAGCTCTAAACTCACCTTCGGGAGCAGTCGGATTCAAAGCGTTTATTGGCAACAATTGATAAGGCAAATTGACGAAATATTTGTAATCCGCATTGGCTGTTACTTTTGGAATTAAATTGGCTTTGGCTTCTTTTTCTCTTTGTTCACCAATAGTCATATTGTTTCTACATATTTGCAGGTTTTTGTTGTGAACCTTTGCTGTATCAATACATTGTTGCAAGTTCCAAGTTTGTGCCTGAACAGATTGAATCCCAATAATTAGCAGCACTGCTAAAAGAGAACGATGTTTGTGAATACTTACTAACATTTTTGTGTAAATTTTTTTATTTCAGTATTAATCAGTTGCGCAGGAACGGAGCATAGAGCCAGTGTTTTACATTGGGAACGATGTGGACATAATCGCCTGTTTCAAAGGTAAACTCTTGTTCGTTCTCATCTTCATAAGTCACTCTGCCGCTGATGCACAAAAGCAAAGCCGGTGTTTGAGTGATGTGTTCTTTCAGAGATGCATTCCTTTGAAGTTGAATGGCGGTAGCCGTTCCTTGCTCGCCTTTGAACAGCTTGTGGACGGATAGGTCACTGGCCGGTTGATGTAACTCAATTAAGTTTTTCATTGGAAATATTGCTTGTAGGTTTTAAAAGATTTTTTTAATCGCAAGATGAATTTATTGGCTTCTTCATGATCCCCTGCCTTTTCCAGTTTATCAACCAATTGCATATGTGGATGCAGCCACTTATGAAGTTGGTCGTGGCTCTCGCCATTCATTGTACAACTACTAATGAGACCTGAGTTTGCTTCTTTTAACTTTGCAGATAATTCTCTGTAATTCTCAGAATTGCTTTCTTCATATTCCTTTAAAATGTTTTGAGCTTCCCGGATATGAGGCTTCATTTCATCATTGACAAGCCATTTTTCACCATCGTTTAAGCGGATGTTTTGATTTTCATTATTTTGATGATGTTCTTCATGAGTTACGGTTTCAGTTTGATCTTTTGAATTTTCATTAGAAGTATTACTACAACTGAAAAGGAAAAACCCGATTACTGGGATTAAAAATGTTATCTTTTTCATAATTTATTTTTTGTTATTGTGAAATATGCAATGAATGTAAATACAAGGGTCAGGGAAGTTCTAAAAATCATTGCACTAACAGTTTTTGATTCATAGATACCTCCCGAACTTGCGTGTATTATAAGACCGGTAAAAGCTGTGAATAAAATGAGCGTTGAAATGCCTAAAAGGGAAGTAGTCCATTTCTTGGCTTTGATAAATCCATACGCAGCAAACAAGTATAGAATACTACTGATGAAATTTGACCATACCACAAACAGCACATAATTACCTTCTTTGGCTCTAATACCGAACAAATCGAAAATCACTGATGTGCTTAGAAAGAATGTCAACAATCCAAAACCAGTTAAAATAAATGCTGAAGCATATGGAAGTGTTTTTTTCATTCCTATTTGGTTTTGATTAAAGTTAAAACCGCTTGTATCATATTATTTCCGTTTCTACTGATGTCAAAATCAAAATGGGCAACACGCCACTTGTACATTTGTAAACGAAAGGCCCCCATAATGATGTGAATGATTTCTTTGGTGGTAATGCTATTTGTAAAAACACCTTTTTGTTGGCCTTCAGCAACAATAGGAGCTAAATGTTTCATTTTCACGGCCATAATTTTAAGAATGGTTTCGTTGATGCGTTCACTTTCTTCCATTAAACCATCTGAAAACACAGCCACTACGAAGTGAGGGTTCTTCTTAAAAAAAGAAAACTGACTTTTAAACAATGTACAGAACTTTTCTGTGGGAGACTGATCTGCGGTTATGGCAGTTGTATAACGCTGATCCATGCTTTCAGCCAGATACTCTAATAACGCTATGATAATTTCTTCTTTACTGCTAAAATGGCGGTAAATTGCGCTTTCAGAAAACTCCATCTCTTTGGCTAAGTTCTTTATCGTTAAGCCACTAACGCCTGAGGTGGAGAGTATTTTTCCTGCGGCTTCGATAATTTCAAGTTGTCTGACTGTAATTGTAGTGGTCATTTGTTATTTTTTTAAAAAAGAAGAATACATCCAAACTTCTTTTTCCTGAAAACGAATGTAGTCGCTCATTAAAGCATTTGTACCTTCATCATTGGCATCATCAGACAAAGCATGAATTTCTCTCTGCAATATAATTACAGTTTTGAACGATTCAAGGATTTGGTTAACAGCAACTAAACCGTCTGAAATTTTCTTACTCTCTTTAATGGATGAGGATTTTGGGTATTCAGAATAACTGTGTTCAGGAGTGTGTCCTAATGTTAATATGCGTTCAGCTACTTCACCAATTTTCAATATCAAATCATTGTAGAGTTCTTCAAATTTTAAGTGAAGCTCAAAAAACTTTTCACCTTTAATGTTCCAGTGACAACCTCTGGTGTTTTGATAAAAGATAGAATAGTTTGCCAGCAGCTCGTTTAATTTGGTTGCCAATTCTTCGGCTTTGTCTTGGTGTAAACCAATTGCATTTATTTTTTTCATCTCTACTTATTTTAGAGTTTATTATTTATTGATTAATAGATTTCATTTTTAAAAACGCAACACCGAACCAAATAACAGAGGCTGTCATTGCAATAGCTCCAATTAGTACCAAAACAGGTGGCACTCCAAAATACACTTCTGTTAATATACCAATCGGCATTAATAAACCAGTAAGTGCCAACCAAGAAATAGCTTTCACGCTTTGAAGTTTGTCTCTGAAATGTAGAAGCAAATAACCAATCAGGATGTTTAGAAAGGCGAACAAGTTCCCGTGAACGTGAGCCAGTCTGCTTTCAAAATGTTTTCCGATACTGTATGAATTAACCCATTCCTCTTTACCTGGAGCAAAGTCACGTAGGTAGATTAATAGAAAGCCGTAAGCCATAAAAAGCCCCATTGTCAGGAAACCAATTGCGATGTTGTATTTGCCGTTCATTTTCTTTACGTTTTGAGTAAGTGAATATTCACTTACAAAGATAGACCTAATTTATTTTACCTGCAAGTTCTTGTGAGAAAACTTCAAAATATGACTAAAATCATCTTGGCGCAGGGGGGATTGGCTCTTTTGGTTTTTTAGCGTTGGAATTGTGTGTTGGCAAAACCAAATGTGCGTGTTTGCGCGTTGACTTTTTCAGCATGTTGCACAACGTTCCTCGTATATGGTGTCGTTTGGCGCTTCAAAGCACTTTCCTATCAGACCGCTAAAAATCTTAGTAAATGATGCCAAGTTAAAACCTTATACGATCCGCCATATGCACTATATACGATGTTGTGGCTAGTTTTTAAGTTTAAGAATCAAGATACTCAAATTCTTCCATCATTCCATTTCTTATCTTAAGTCAATGCACAGGATTCATTTGAGAGGCACCTTTGTCTAAAATAGAAACAAAAAAATATGATACTCTTTAAACTTCAAAATCAAGGAAAGATATATTCTCAATTAGCAGGTCTTTTATATCTGACCATTGCCATAATAGGTGGATTTAGTATAGGCTACATGCCAAGTGAAATTGTTGCCGAAGAAAATGCTATGCTTACGTTTCAGAATTTATTGGATCATCAAGAATTATTCAGATTAGGTATTGGAGGTGATATCGTTGTATTGGTTTTAGAAACAGTTCTCACCGTAATGCTCTATCAACTTTTTAAATCATTTAGCGTCACAGGGATGGCGATTGCTACTTATTCTAGGCTTGCGATGGCGATAATAATGGGCATGAATCTTATAAACTATATGATTCCTGCAATAATTATGAGTCAACCTGAATTCCTTGGATCATTTAGTTCAGCTGAGTTGGAATCCCTAACGCTTCTTTTTTTCAAGGCGCATAAATATGGAGAATTAGCTTGGCAAATCTTCTTTGCTAGTCATCTGTTTACCTTGGGTTATGTAATTCGTAAGTCAGGTCTAACACCCAAATTGCTGGGTACTTCAATGTTGATTGGAGGTATTGGTTATGCAGGAGATAGCTTTATTCAGCTAACACTTATAAATTCGCAACTACTTTCTTTGTTATTTTCAACTTTGCTCGTTTTAGCCGTAATCGCTGAATTTTGGTTTGCTTTTTGGCTCTTGATTAAAGGAATCAATAAAGAAGCCTCAGCTTAAAAAATCACTTATTCTTCTGATAAGCTCTTTTTTTTATTCGACTTAAAGATTCAGGTGTTACGCCCAAATAGCTTGCAATTTGATGCTGTGGAACTCGATTCATAAGACTGGGATTGTTCTCCATTAAATCTGAAAACCGTTCTTCAGGCGAGGAGGTCATAAAAGTGGCCATTCTCTCCTGTAGGGCTCCTGCATCCTTTTCAACTTCGTTTTTTATGAATTCAGTCAGTCGTGGAATACGTTCACACATTTGATCAACCAAAGATTGATTGCCAATTGTCAGGAGGCAGTCCTCAGAACATTCCAAATAATGCTTGGAAGGAACTAGATTGGTATAGCTTGAAAAAGAATTGACAGATTGACCTTCGATGAAAAATGCGGTGGTTTTTTCCAATCCATTTTTTATGTAAAATTCTCTGACGCAACCTCTTATTACAGCATAGCATTCTTTTGAGATACTTCCTTCCTTAAGTAAGATATCTCCTTTTTTAAATTCTCGAATTATCGTGTTCTCAACAATAATTTCAGTTTCATCAGCATTTAAAAATGGGAAATTAGACATGAATGCTCTAAACTCGTCTTTTATCATTTCAATTTAATTTTATATAACTGTTTGTCTGTGAGATGTATCCCGAAGGGCATATTCTTATAGCGATTGATATTGCTAGTTTTTCTTTCTGCTTATCCTCAAAATACGTTTGTACATTATCTCTGAAAGACTCCAATTGTAGCCATCAAAATTTGTGGTATTTGTGAATTGAATAACTACGGCATTAATGTCTTTGTGATATTTAGCAATGGTTTGATAACCTGGCATCATTCCAGTATGTTCAAATTCATAGAGTGAAGAATAAAGCTCTTGCTCTTTTTTGTCTTCAAATACAGTTCCTTCATTTAAGGCTCGAATAAATTTACCTAAATCTTCAGCCGTTGCCAGGATTACACCGTTATCGTCCATTTTCAGGTCATTTTCATAACCAACATAATAACCACTCATTACGTCTTCTAAATTGACATCCTTTATGGAGCCATAAGTACTTGTCAGGTCTAAGGGGGCTAAAATTTCTTTTTTTACATATTGAAACTTTTCTTCACCTGTAATTTTCTTAATAATTTTCGAAAGCAGCAGATAATTTGTGTTACTGTACTGAAATCGTTTATTTGGATTAAAATTAGAAGGTTTATCAAGTATCAATTTTAACCGTTCTTTGTCTGTTTCTTTTGGTTGCACCCAATAATTATGAGTTCTAGTATAATCAGGAATACCACTGCGGTGTTGAACCAACATTCTCACAGTAATAATTTCCATATTTTCGAATCGTCCCGAAAGTTCAGGAAAGTAGTCGGCAAGTGTTTCATCCAAAGAAAGTTGTCCTTGATAGGTTAATTTGGTTATTGCGAGAGCAGTATAAAGCTTACTAACACTTCCAATTTTGAATAGTGCGTAAGGGTCGGTTGGGGTTTTGTCTTCTCTATTTTTATAGCCTGAAGAGTAATGTTTTGGTTCACTTCCTTTTTTGTCTACATAAACAATAATCCCATCAAAACCATAGTCAGTCGATTTGTCTACTTGCTCTTGAATTGTGTCTGGTAATGGAGTTAATTTAGCTTTAATTATTGGCCAAGGAATGAACAACATTGAGACTACTGTTCCAGTTAGCAAGAGAATTTTTATCATTCGTTTCAAATTGTTTCTATTCATCCTATTTGACGAGGGTTATTTTAAATTAGCCACAACGGAGCAGTAGCTAGGCGCCGTTTCAATGGCGTTTAGCCATTGTTCGAGGAAGTGCCGGAGGCCATCCCCGAAGCGGCTGGCCACTGCTCCGTTCGGGGGAATGCCGAAGGCATTTCCCCGAACGCTCAATATAAGATGCCGTAGCTGACGTTAGGAAGCTATGCATTTTTATATAATGTTGTATGCAGTATTTCTTTAATTTTCGTCATTTATTTTTCATGTCACCCATGATAGACCTTGCTTGAACATAATCCTCCTCAATTGGCTCTCCGTTAATTAATCGCTCAATTTCATACGGCTGGGTAGAGAAGGCACTATTCTCATCCATTAGTTCATCTATCAACTGTCGCCATTCTATATACGCACTGTCTTTTTTTTGGATTAAGACATCCTGATAGATTGAAGCCCAAGTGCCTCTCATTCTTTCATCCCATCTATTTATAATAGTGGTGTAGAACATCGCATTTACATTATTGATGTTCATTTCTGTCTTAGTCTCGCTTAGTTCCTTTCTCGCACCTCTGGAACACATTTCCGCTACATCAAATAACAATTGGGTCACTTTCAATTCAGTCGAATCTTCAGATAGAATACAAGAGCAGTCCTTGCAAAAAATAGGCGCCAAATAAGCTTTATCGTCTCCGATACGTTTTTTTATTTTCCTTGATCGATGTGATTTTGGAATGTCTACAATACCCTCAAGCTGTATGTTTGGAGACATTTTTAGACCATACTTATCATTGAATTTGATACAATCCGCATCTGATTCGGATTGAAAGTGTGAATAGTTGACTTCAACATCTGGTTGCCAATACAAATTGTTCTCATCCTCTGCCTTATCGTATTCTTGGCCTTTCGATGTAGAGGCGATCAGGCTGATAAGAACAAAAATGAATATCTTAAATCTCATCGTTCTCAATTCTTATATTTTA
>Ga0136604_1000074_pt1 | contig 59552 bp, 47 predicted proteins | sample AntRauFillE10628_FD_104928 | JGI IMG/M metagenome (GOLD analysis project Ga0136604, IMG submission 104928) | Saline lake microbial communities from Rauer Islands, Antarctica - Metagenome Filla E10 #628 | ecosystem: Environmental > Aquatic > Non-marine Saline and Alkaline > Saline | place...
TATAATCAGCGATGCTGGGATCAAACAAAAAGCACTTTTTGGGATGGTAGCTGGAGATGCGGTCCAAACTACAGGACAAGGGACAATATTAAGTAATGTTGATGCTAAAATTGCGGAAGTGTCCCTCATTAAAGTAGATAAAGGCCATGAAGGAGCTTACCGTTCTCGTGTATTTGGTGCATTAGGCGCAAGTGGCTTTCTATTAGGATTCCCTACCGCAGTGTTTGGTGGAGTTGCTTTTGGAATGGGAACTATTCTTCATGCAACAGCAAAAGCCCATACAAGCAATCATTTTATAGAATTAAATTCCGACAATTTTTACCAGATCAAACATGAATTTTATAATAATGCCACGCCACAAGGCCAAGCAGTGATTAATAAAAAATTAAGTAATAAATCAAAGTTGTTACAATGTACTCCCATTACTTGGGGACAAAAAAACCTACACAAAGCTATGCGTTACTTTATAGATAATAAACCACAGCCTGTTATTAAACCTGAGGTACTTAAAACCAAAATGAGCAACCATTAATCAATGAGTTATCTACCATCGAAAAACTTTAGTTTTTTAATCATTAATTAAGTAGGTTAACGCTATAAAATAAAAATTGCCCCAGTTATTACATTGGGGCAATTTTAGTTTATGCACATTAATTATGCGCGTTTAACTTTAGCTCGGCGCACCGTGTTACGTCGTGAACGTTTTGCGGGCGCGGGTTTTCTAGCCATTGTCCGAGCTCGCCGCACTGCTGGCTTTTTAGCCACCGTTCTTTTCACTGCCGGCTTTTTAGCTACCGTTCTTTTAGCGGCTGGCTTTTTAGCCACCGTTCTTTTCACTGCCGGCTTTTTAGCTACCGTTCTTTTAGCGGCTGGCTTTTTAGCTACCGTTCTTTTCACTGCCGGTTTTTTAGCTACCGTTCTTTTAGCGGCTGGCTTTTTAGCTACCGTTCTTTTCACTGCCGGCTTTTTAGCTACCGTTCTTTTAGCGGCTGGCTTTTTAGCTACCGTTCTTTTCACTGCCGGCTTTTTAGCTACCGTTCTTTTAGCGGCTGGCTTTTTAGCCACCGTTCTTTTCACTGCCGGTTTTTTAGCTACCGTTCTTTTAGCGGCGGGCTTTTTAGCCACTGTTTTTTTAGCGGCGGGTTTTTTCGCCACAGTTTTTTTCACTACCGGCTTTTTAGCCACCGTTCTTTTCACTGCCGGTTTTTTAGCCACCGTTCTTTTCACTGCCGGCTTTTTAGCCACAGTTTTTTTAGCGGCGGGCTTTTTAGCCACAGTTTTTTTCACTGCCGGCTTTTTAGCCACAGTTCTTTTAGCAGCTGGCTTTTTAGCCACTGTTTTTTTAGCGGCGGGTTTTTTCGCCACAGTTTTTTTCACTGCCGGCTTTTTAGCCACAGTTTTTTTCACTGCCGGCTTTTTAGCCGTAGTTCTTTTGGCTACGGTAGTAACCTTATTACTTTTCAATGTTGCCATCACCCAATCTCCTAACGACAGCTGCAAAAGGAAAGACTAAAAAAAACATAGCACAGTGGTTTAAAATTTACCTATTTTTTTTATAGTTTCTAGCTAAATTAAAGCTGACGTTATAGATTTTTTGTATAAATTATTTCATACAACTTAATATAAGCTTTTGTATTAATTAATATTTAATATGGTCATACTTTATAAATCTTTACTAAAAATTAAAATGATTATTTTTTAATTTAAGCACTAAGATTTCCCCCCCCAAAAAAAAATTGATTAAATAAGCAGCGATAAAAAACTAAAAATTGCTTTTCAATATGTTAATTTTTAGCAAGTTGCTCGCGCAGTTGTTCGAGATCTATCTTCTTTGCTTGTTCTATTAATTCAAGTAACGCTGCTTGAGTTAATACTCCAGATTCGGCGTACACAACAAATTCACGACGAAAAATCATAATAGTGGGTACTGCTTTGATTTTAAAATCTGTACTCAAAGTTGGGCAGGCCTCAATATCTACCTTTGCAAACCTAATTTGTGGATCTTTAGTGCTCAATTTTTCTAACAATTCACTAAAAACAATGCAAGGACCGCACCACTTTGCCCAAAATTCTACAATCGCTAAATCACTTTCTTGCACAAAGCTATCAAAAGTTTCAGCAGTTAAATCTAATATTGACATTAGCGGTAAGTCCTTGATAATTATAAGTTATTTATCAGATTAATGATTTTTTCAAAAATTACTAAAGAAGACTGGTTCCCATCTACTTTAACAAATCTTGGTTTTTCTGCCACATAACTGCTAGTTGCTAATTGATAATAATAATCTACCACTGGCTGAGTTTGCTTACGATAGATCTGCAACCGTTTTAATACTGTAGCTTTTTGATCGTCCTCTCTTTGGATCAGTGGCTCGCCAGTAATATCATCTGTATTTTCTGCAACTGGCGGATGATTTTCAATATGATAGACGCGTCCTGAAGCCGGATGAATACGTCGACCACTTAACCGTTTCACTAAAATTTCATCTGCTACATCCACAGCCAATACCATATCAATTTTCACGCTTGCCTCTTGCAAAGCTTGGGCTTGAGAAACCGTACGAGGAAATCCATCAAGGATATAGCCATTTTGACAATCAGGCTCAGTAATTCTTGCTTGAACCAATTTAATAATTAATGGATCCGGAACCAAATGCCCACTGCTCATAATGGATTGAATTTCAATACCTAGCTCACTTTGTTCTTGAGCACTAGCACGTAACATATCTCCTGTAGAAATCTGTGGAATATGAAAACGTTCCTCGATAAATTGGGCCTGAGTCCCCTTTCCTGCCCCTGGAGGCCCTAAAAAAATTAATCTCATATATTAGTCTCCAAGGTATTTAACTTAAATTTTTCGATTGCAAGTATAACAACCTTTGGGGATCTCGTCTCATTCAGTTTAAACAACGCCTGCTTAAATAAAAGTAAGTAATAAAACTTATTTTAAACGCAATTTAATCATCCGCAACCTAGTTACGCATTCATCAACGAGCCCTGTAATAAGTTACACTTATCACATAGTTCTTTGCCCCCATACCAAGGATTTTCTGCTTCAAAATCCTCATAGGTCATTGAACCTACAATACAAGAAATTTATTTAATTATTTATATACTAGCGGCAATAAATAGCCTAACAACCATAACCCAAAATTATGCAGTAATCCACAAAGATAAGCCAAAGAAAACTAAAGCGATGCTTTAAGTTCACTATAGCAAGCAAAATATTGCGCCAAGTTTAGCATTTGCTACATAAGCTTTTTAGTTCTCGTAGCGCTTATCAGGTTAAATTGACAAAACAAACACCAAAGCAAATGAATGATTTTATTAAACTGTAATATTCTTTGCAATGTTGGTACTTGATTTTTTATAACTTAAAATTGACTAAGATCAATCTATTGTGCTAGGGATAACATAAAAATCATAACTTATAATTTTTTAATTTATCTAGCTTATCCACTTTTAGCATAGCTCCACAAAGCCATACTATTTAGTCATTCACCAACTGTGGGCAAAAATATACGATCTGGGGTATGCTTATTTTTAAACAATACCGATATTTTAGCCCACAGGGAATTAGCGCTTAAGGAAATCAATTTAAGATAATACGCGATTAATCAAATAATTTATAAATTAGGCTGATTTTATTTTAAAGATACTAATATCACAAAATTAATGATTTAATATAAGATAAAGCTCCTGTAGCTATCTTATTTAACCATAAACAAAAAATTTTCTTCCAAACATATGGCATCCAAAAAAATATTTATAACTCCAAAAACAATTTATCTAAAATTAAATTAAACTTATAGCTTAACCATGATGTACTCGTAACAGATCATTTTTCGGTTTTATTTGAGACGTAGGGCTTTTAAGCCATCGCCCATAATCGATAAAATTTACCCAAGATATTTTTTTATTTCCCAAAAAATCTAAACAAGCCTTTTAAAAAAAACTTTTTGTAATATTTATGTAAATAATATTCTTCTTAAAACTTTCCACAAGCATTCAATCAAATTCAATTCAGGTAAATAAACAGGTAAGTAAACTATATTAATTTTACTGGTTGAAGCAAAATCTTTGACTACTTTACAAATATGATATTTTGCATTATCTAAAATGACATGTATTTTTAGCCAAGGGGTAATAGGTCTGTAGTTTTTCAAAAAGTGATATCATAGATTCATGGTCAATATTACTTTCACTTGCAACCATAATTGTCTCAAATGTCTCTGCATTCATTGCACCATGAAAGCTAAAGCGAGAACGACGACCCGTGTTGCTTTTTAACTTGCGGGCTTCTCCTTTTCGGATCTAACCATAGTTTGGTAGACTATTATGTTGTAGGTGAACGCCGTCGGCAAAAAATATTATTTCTTCTGATAGCTTCTTTTACATGCAATCCAGAGATAATTAAAAATTTCTCATCGCGATATTACACCAAAAAATGATCTGTTACGGGCATAAAAAATTCTACCACCATTTTCGTTTATACAAAAGCTAAGTTGAATTTTAAAAAATAAAAATTATTGATTAAAATTTAAATTACGCCAATAGATTAGTCGTCTTAAATTTACCTTTTAAGGTTTTTATACTTTAGTTTAATGTACAGTTAACCCTAATTTAATAGGTAAAAAGTTTGCTACAGTCATAATTTTCCTAGCAAATAATTTAGGTTATTTAATCTACTTAAATATTTATAACTCGGACTTTAAGCGTCATTTTTTAAGATTAATAAAAATTAAAAAAATAATAAACACACCTATTATTTCAAGTATTTTGCTAAAAAAATAAATTATTTAGCTCACATTATTTAATTAATTAACTAAATCATAACTAATGGCAAGTCTACTTAGGCAGTGCTATGTTAATAAGATTGGGAAAAAAAATTAAAGGATACACTTATGAAAGAAATACCACCCAAAGCTCGACCCATTGCACCAACCATCAATGACTCATCAATGATTCACGAGTCTTGGAAAATATTTCAAGTGTTAGCGGAATTTGTAGAAGGTTATGAACGTCTGGTACATATTAAGCCTTCAGTCAGTATTTTTGGATCAGCAAGGACTTTGCCCAATAATCCAGATTATCAACTAGCACATGATATTGGATTAGCCTTATCTAATAGTGGTTTCTCAGTCGTTACTGGAGGTGGACCAGGAATTATGGAAGCTGCCAATAAAGGAGCATTTAAAGGAAAATCAGTCACAGTCGGTTTAAATATTGTGTTGCCCCATGAAGAAATGATTAATAAATATCAAGATATTTCATTACGTTTTCGTCACTTTTTTACACGTAAAGTTATGTTTGTTAAATATGCATCTGCTTATGTAGTGATGCCTGGTGGCTTTGGAACCCTAGATGAATTAGCAGAAATTTTAGCATTAATTCAAACAGGTAAGACTAGAAAAATTCCAATTATTTTAGTTAGAGCGGCTTTTTGGGAAAATTTACTAAATTGGTTTAAATCCACTTTAGTTAAAGAAAAAATGATAGCTGCTGAAGATTTATCTTTGTATACTATGGCAGAAACACCTAATGAAGTGGTTGCACAAGTAGAAGAATTCTATAAAAATCGAAGCTTTGATCCTTCACCTAAAGAAAAAGCTATCATGTCTGATTTATAAAATTAAAGGCAAATAAAATATCGATACCATTAATTTGCCTCTTTGCATATAATCTACTATATTGTTCTTTTAACTAAATGAATTAGTTACTCGTTTAGCTTTAATTACATTAGGTAAATATAGTAGTTTATTTAAAAGATTATCTAATTTTTCTAAACCTGGTACTTCTAGATTAAGCACAATTCGTACCACATAACTTGCTTTAGTGGCAGTAGAATAAATATCAGTTACATTAATTTTTTCATTTGCTAAAATTGTACTAATGTCTTTAAGTATTCCAGCTCTATCATAGACCAATATTTCAATTTCAATTGGATAAACATTGTATATTTCTTCTTCCCAATCTATTTTAACTAATCGGCTTTCTTTTTTAGAGTCAAATAAAACATTAATGCAATCTTCACGATGTATACTAATACCTCGCCCCACCGTAATATAACCTACAACTGGTTCTCCAGGTAATGGCTTGCAACATTTAGCAAAACTGCATAATAAATTACTAATTCCCTCTACTTTAACTACAGCACGATTATTTTTAGCTAGAGACTGATAATTTAAACTTAAATTTGAAGATTTTTTTTTCTCCTCCAGATCTTGAGTTTCTAAAACTTTTGAAAACTTTACATTTCCAGAGCCAAGTGCAACCAATAAATCTTCGCTTTTAGTATAATTTAATTGAGCACTAACTTTACTGATATTTAATTTATGTAACCCAAACTTTTTACTTTCTTTATCTAAAATTTCTCGGCCTTGGATAATATGCTGCTCACGTGCTTGGCGGCGATACCAACTAACTACTTTAGCTTGAGCACGCGAACTTTTAATATAACCTAATCCAGGGTTAAGCCAATCTCTTGAAGGACTTCCTTGTTTAGAAGAAATAATTTCAACTTGATCACCAGATTTTAATTGATAGGTTAATGGCACAAGTTGATTATTAATTTTAGCGCCACGACAACGATGCCCTAACTCAGTATGAATGTGGTAAGCAAAATCTAAAGGAGTAGCGCTACTTGGTAAATCAATAACTTGTCCTTTAGGAGTAAATACATAAACCCGCTCTTCTAAAATTTCTTCTTTTAATAAAGCCGCTGATTCAAAATCATCCTCAATTTTGTCACTATCAACTAAAGTTTTTCGTAAATGATTAAGTTTTTCTTGATATTTTGTATCTAATCTACCTTTTTCTTTGTACATCCAATGGGCGGCAACGCCTAACTCAGCTTCTTTATCCATTTGATAAGTTCTAATTTGGATCTCTAAGAATTTACCTTCTGGTCCAATCACCGCCGTATGCAAAGAACGGTACCCATTTTCTTTAGGAGTTGCAATATAATCATCAAATTCTTTAGGAATATGTTGCCACAAACTATGTACCACTCCAAGTGCAGCATAGCAATCACGAAGTTTCGGGACTAAAATTCTAATCGCACGCACATCATAAATTTCTTCAAATGTTACAGCTTTGCGTAACATCTTTCGCCAGATACTATAAATATGTTTTACTCGCCCAAATACTTGTGCTACAACATCATTAGTTATAAGTTGCGCTTTAATTGTCTCAATCAAAGTATTAATATATTTTTCACGACTGATTCGTTTTTCATCTAATAAATAAGCAATTTTTTTATAAGCTTTAGGCTCTAAATAACGAAAAGCTAAGTCTTCAATTTCCCATTTTATTTGACCTATTCCTAATCGATTTGCCAATGGGGCGTAAATGTCTCGAGCCTCTAATGCTTGTGCTTGACACAAGGTGGTAGGTAATTTTATACAATTACGTAATGCGGTAATTCTTTCTGCAAGCTTAATTAATACAACCCGCACATCCTCTATAATCGCCAATAGCATTCGACGCAAGTTATCACGTTGCTGATGATTAAATCCTTTGGTTTTAGGGGGCGGTACTAAAGTAGAATTAGTGTTTGCAACAACACTCACTTTTTTTACCCCAACAATTAATGTGCTCACTTGGGAATTAAGTTGTTTTGCTACCTGTTCTTCAGTTAATTTACCATCAATTACACAAAAATAAAGTAATGCCGCTGCAATCGCTTCTTGATCAGCATTTAACATTACTAGAATTTCAGCTGTCATCAATCCTGCTTGAAAACAGGTTTCTCCAAAAGGAGTTAAGCAATGTGCACCATATTCTAAGCTAAGTTGCCCCGCTTTTAACAACAAGGCTTGATCACTATCTACTAAATGTTGAGCCTGTTTAATCCGATTTAACCAATCATTAAGATTAATTGAACCATCTTGATTAATCGGTAAATCATCCCTTACTTTAACCATATTTCATTCCTGAAAATTTAACCTATTTAGGGTAACCCGATACAAGCTTACTTTCTCTAGCGCAATAGCTTAAAATAAGTTCAGTATCACACTCAGATATATTCTTATTTTAGCTAAGAAATTGCTTACTGTTAAAACTACCACAAGTGATAAGCTGTTAACTATCAAAGACTCACCTATAAATTAACAGACTCTGGTAACCCATAGGCTAAAAGATTAATTTTATAAAAATTTTGCTCTATTGTTTCAAGTGCGACTTGCTTGATATTAATGCCTTTATTTATATCGTGGTCTAACTCAATATCACAATTTTGCATTAAACCAATTAAACCAGCGCTTATAATTAAACAAACTGTTCTGGATATAATTTACTATAAGTTGAAAAAATCTAAGTGACTCTATTTGAATTTAATAAGAATTATACAATAAATATAGTAAGTTATATTTTTATTAAAAAAATCTTAAAATCGATAACTTAAAATTAATTCAGACAATTAAAATAACAAAGAACTCAATATATTTTAGTTGATTTCACGTAATTTTGTTGAGTCTATCTTAAAAATGACTATAGCTTTTAGCAATGAAGATATTTGCATTTTGAGGGCTGGAGTGTATCTAAAGTTTTATATTTTTACATTACGCTATTTTTCACAAAATATTCAGGCCATTCAACGCCGAAGTGCATAAATTTGGCGGTTTAAGCCCTATAGTAACTTCTCTAGGCATTTAGCTTTTCTTTGACGAATTGAATTTCATTGCTTGGGATAAAATAAATCACTACCCTTTGGAAAATACTGCCTTATCAAGCCATTCATATGCTCATTGAGACCTCTTTCCCATGAATGATAAAGCGTAGCAAAATAACACTTTACACCAAGTGCTTTAATCATTTTTTCATGCTTAGAAAATTCTTTGCCATTGTCATAGGTCATGGTCGGCTTCATTTTCTTAGGCAGTTTCTTAAGATCAGAGATAATAAATTTGGTCACTAAAGTTGAACCTTGACTGCCCAAAGTATACAAAAATGTAAATTTTGATTTTCTGTCAACAAGGCTGACAATACTTTTTTGTGTTGAGTGCCTATCATCGTATTAGCTTCTCAGTCGCCAAAGCGTTGCTTTTTCTCAACAATAAGAGGACACTCCTTAATCTCAACTCGATTGGGTATACAGCCTTGTCCTGCCTTTGAAATCACTTGTAATGATATTTTTTCTCGAGATGTAGCGTTGATAAAATTCTCTTTCTAAGCACTTATTGGCCCAAATATGACGATAAATCGATTCATAGCTTGAAAGGCACCACTTGCCTTTAAAACCCCGTGAATTCAATCAATGAGCGCAACCATATTTTCTGTCATGCGTTTAAGCTTAAAATTAGCTTCGCGCCTTCGCCACTCTGACTTTTCCTGCGCCTATTTAAAACGATATTTTTTTAGCGCTGTACTTATTGTCCCAAGCTCTATAGAGCTGTAGGGCAATTTATCTTTGTAAAAGACCATTTTACTTTAAGCCATATATCTGACATCTTGATTCATAGATTAGGTATTAATGGCATATAGTTGTTTCTCTCTTTAAGTTTGACTAGAACGCTAGAGAAAATACTACTATTTCTGTCTTCATCTAACTCATCTGATCAGATATATAATAAAGCTAACTCAATTGCCTTCAGCTCTGAAACAGCGTCATATTTTATCCCACCTACGTGATCCTAACTTCAGGTTTTTGCCAATTGGCTAAAAATTCTTCCAGATGGGGTTCCTTGGCTTGTGTTAAAGTCAAAGCAACCAATTCACATTCTTGTTGATAACGCATAGGATCAAGCCGGCCACGTAAGCATTCAAAGCGTAAATAAATTAAATAAGTATTTAATACATCAGTTTCACAATAATTACGAATAGCAGAAATTTCTCCTTTTAAGTAAGCATTCCAAACATCTTGCCCTGCCATCCCCATTTTTCCAGGTAAGCCTAACAATTGTGCAATCTCATCCAGTGGTGCAAAAGCACGAGATTGATAACCAGCCAATACATCCATTAAGTCTAGATGACGCTGATGAAAACGACTTTGATAATTATTCCATTTAAATTGTGGATTTTGCTCCCCCGTATCCCAATATAATGGCGCAGCAATATTATGTAACAATGCTCGATAATGTAGCACCGGTAAGTCAAAATTATTCCCATTCCAAGACACCAAATTAGGCGTGAATTTTGCGATGCCATTAAAAAATCGTTCTATAAGCTCAGCTTCACTGGCGTTGGGTGCCCCTAAAGACCAAACTTTTAAGTTATCCTTATGCCTTACAACTACTGAAATAGCCACAATGCGTTGCAGATAATGGCGGACAAATTCTCGACCAGATTGTTGGCTCGCTTTTGCCAGCATTGCTTGAGTGGCATCAAAATCAGATAACCCATTTAAGTTATATAACTTTTTTCCTTGTATAATATCTGGTACTGTTTCAATATCAAAGACAAAAACATTCATGGCTCACCACCATCACTAAAAAGATAGAACCAAGACATAACATTACTCCGTAGCTAAAGGATGTTCTGGTACTTCAGGTAATATCGATAATTGATCAATATCTGGCGTGGTCGATTCTGCTGCGACTTCACTAGCATCATGCTCATAAGTTCCGGAAAAATCGGGCTCAGTATGGTTAGAGCGAGCATCAGGTACTGGAGGCCGAGGCTGGATCCGAGAGCGAAAATCATCTTGCCACGTACAACCCAGTAACAACGTACTTCCCAATAATACGGGGCCGAGCAATAAATAGGTAACACGGTATCCTAACATAGTGGATTCCTTAACAATATTAAAAATGTTAGTTAATTAAATTAATTTTTAAATTAACTTGCGATTCGCGGTCTATCTAGGTAAGTTAATCACAAATTAGTTGGGTGATCTAAAATGCACACTTTTATATTAGTTATTTTTCTTGTATTGGGCTATGCTTTCCAAGCAATGGCTTGGGCTGGTCCAGCGCCAACGGTTGCTTTAGTGGCCAATAGCTCGCATTTAAGCATGTTACATCGCATTGAGTCTGCTCTTTATTCGCAAGCCGGACCACGTCCTAAGTTGGTGGAAATTGACAGTGACACAGTACAAAATCCAGATCAATTTATACAACCCAATCATCAACCCTTTCACCTTATTGTAGCAGCTGGCGCCAATGCCACCGAAGCTGTACTGGCCACCAAAACTTCAATTCCAATTTTAAGTATTTTAATCCGAAAAAGTACCTATGAGAACTTAATTTATCAATTTTCATCCAATGTTACTTCAGCTATGCCTAATATTACCGCCATTTATCTTGATCAGCCCTTAACTCGCCAATTAAATCTTATTGAATGTCTATTGCCAGATATCAGTAAAAATCGACCCATTGGGCTAATGCTAGGCCCGACCTCATTACATTATGCACGCCATTTCCAAAATGAGGCCATTGAACGGAATTTAGATATACAAATTATGCAAGTAAAAGCGCAAGATAACCCAGTGGCGATGTTGAACATGTTGGTGGAAGAGGCCAAAGTAGTACTCGCGATTCCAGACGAATTTATTTTTAATGCCCGAACCGCTCGTGGTATGTTACTCACAGCGTCGCGCAAGCGGGTACCGTTAATTGGATTTTCTAGAACTTATGTCAATAATGGCGCTTTGGCTGCGGTCTATGCGTCTCCTAAACAAATTGCCGGACAAGTTGCCAAACAAGTCGTTAATTTAACTCACACAGACCCACAGTTAACCGCGCCTCAATATCCAGAGAAGTTCAGTGTTGCGGTCAATTATCAAGTAGCACGCTCTTTGGGTATCGAAATAGAAAGTGAAGCGGCTTTAAAATATGCCTTAGAGCAATTGGAGATGAAGAATGGCATTTCCCAAGATGATATGCAACTGGGCTTAAAGCCTAAAAAGCTGAACTTATAATTTTTAATGCTAAATTGCTAACCTAATAGGATGATATCGTGGGAAATGAATGGGGCATTAAAAGTCGGGTATTATTCTTAACTTTGGTACCAACAATTATTATCTCATTACTACTGAGTGCTTACTTTACTAGTACCCGTTTACAAGATTTAGAAACTGCCCTACGCGATCGAGGGTATGCTATTGCCTTGCAACTAGCACCAGCCAGTGAATATGGAGTCTTTTCAGGTAATTCTCATACCTTACAACGTTTGGCCAATGAAACCTTAGCCGAATCAGAAGTCCGTTCCGTATCTATTTTTAACAAAGATGGGCAATTGCTGGCACATGCTGGCCATGAGCATAAAACCCCAACCATTATTTTATCGGTAGTAGAGCAACCTAATGGCATTACCATGGCCGATACCGGAAGCACATTATTATTTACTGTACCGGTAACTATCCGGGATATGATTATTGAAGATTATCCATATGCTAGCTCTATGCACGAGCAAACTCATCGTCAAGATAATGTCATTGGCTGGATCAGTATTGAATTAGGACGTATGACCACAACCCTAAGACAATACCAAGTATTATTTGCCTGTAGCTTAATTGTATTACTGGGGCTGGGGATCAGTGGCTTTTTTGCTTATAGAATTGGTCGAGATGTGACTCGCCCAATTTTACAAATTGCCTATGCCGTAGAGAAAATTAAAAATGGTAATTTAGATACCCGCGTCTATACCAATGCCAGAGGCGAATTGCGTTTATTAGAAGCAGGGGTTAATACCATGGCTGCCTCTCTAAAAACAGCCCATGAAGAGATGCAGCAAAGCGTTGAACAAGCAACGGCAGATTTACGCCAAACTTTAGAAACCATTGAAATCCAAAATATTGAGCTAGAAATGGCACGTAAAGAAGCTGAGGCAGCAAGCCGAGTCAAATCTGAATTTTTAGCCAATATGAGTCATGAGATCCGTACCCCTTTAAATGGAGTAATAGGCTTTATTAATCTATTAATGAAGACCACGTTAAATACTAGACAAATAGATTATCTAAGTACTATCCAAAAATCTGCTAATAATTTACTCTCGATTATTAATGATATTTTAGATTTCTCTAAAATTGAAGCAGGAAAATTAAATCTCGCGCATATTCCAATGGATTTACGTGAATGTGTTGAAGATGCGATTACCTTAATGGCACCCTCATCCCATGAAAAAGCATTAGAGCTGGTTCCTATGATTTATACCGATGTTCCAGAAAGAATTATGGGAGACCATTTACGATTAAAGCAAATCATTACTAATTTAGTTAATAATTCAATTAAGTTTACCGAGCAAGGCAGTATTATTGTTCGAGTAATGTTAGAAAAAGAAACCCATGAACATGTAGTACTTTGTGTCAGTGTCACTGATTCTGGAATTGGCCTAACTGTTGATGAGCAAAAAAACTTATTTCAAGCGTTTAAGCAAGCCGATTCAACCAATACCCGAAAATTTGGGGGAACGGGGCTAGGCTTAGTTATATCTAAGCGGTTAGTACAACAAATGAATGGAGAAATTGGGGTAGAAAGTGAAGCCAATAAAGGCTCTACTTTTTGGTTTACTTTTGTGGCCGATAAAGTAAATGCACAAGATATTACACCACCCCCTTATCAGGATCTTGCTGGATTTAAAATATTAATTCTAGAACCCCACCCTACTACTCGCTTATCCCTGACTCATTTATTAACCACTTGGGGAGTTGAAGTACAGCACACCGATACAGATAATACTCTACAAGAATTATTACTGGAGGCTAAAAAAAATAATGCACCTTATCATTGTGTATTAATTGGAGCCAACCAAATTGATTTAGCGCAATTTCATATAGAAACTTTAATTCAAAGTATTACTTATGGCCATGCATGTCATGTGGGGATCTTAGCCAATACAACTGACCAAATCACTTACGATCGAGTATTAGAAGCAGGGGCGTTATTGTGTTTACCTAAACCCGTACAACGTAAAAAATTATATGATGCTTTGTATGAAGTATTAATTCAATCTAATGTGTCTCAAAATTTACTCCCGAAAATGCCAGTGGTAAATCCCCCGTTAATTGCTCTTCCTAAACCAGCTAAAATAAAAAATATTCATATATTATCAGTCGATGATTACCCTGCAAATTTATTATTAGTGGAAGCATTACTCGAAGATCTGAACATCTCAGTCACCAGTGCCAACAATGGATTTGAAGCATTAAACTTATGTGCGCAGCAACATTTTGACTTGATTTTAATGGACATTCAAATGCCAGATATGGACGGTATTGAAGTGACTAACCACATTCGAACTAAAGAAGCGCCAGGTCAACACACCCCGATTATTGCCATTACCGCACATGCCTTGTTATCAGAAAAAGAAGCCTTACTTGCTGCAGGAATGGATGATTATTTATCTAAACCAATTAATGATAACGAATTAATTACTTTAATTTATCAATGGGTTAAAAAGATCCCGCAGCCAGCTAACATTACCCATTGTGAGTCCATGGGAACTATTATTTCTCAAGTTTGTACTCAACCTATTGATTGGCCCCGGTGTGTGAAGTTAGCAGGTAACAAACCGCATATTGCTAAAGAGATATTACAAGAATTTATTAATGTCTTACCTGCTGATCAACAAAATATCAATCGTGCATTTAGTGATTATGATTTAAGCTTAATGCGCGAGCATATTCATCGTTTACATGGCGCTTGTTGTTATTGTGGCGTACCAACTCTTAAAATGGCGGCTAAAAAAGCTGAAACCGCAGTAGCCCAAGCTAATCATAAACAAATTCAATTTTTAATAGTTGAACTAAATAAAGAAATAAATAAAATTTTACAATTTAACAAACAAAACCCAAATTTCATTCATGAACAGATCATAAAAAGCATCGACCAATCTCAATTAGCTTTAGTTTAAATGGCTTTAAATAGATTTATTCCCACTAATTAATAGTACATAGGCAATCGCGTAATTTTTCTCATCACTTAAACTAATATGTGTATCAGTGATCTGGTATTGTTCAATTAACTCTAAAATAGGTGCAGCATGATAGATCACATAGGGCTTACCCACCGAGTTATTAAGTATAGATAACCCATTAAAGCTTAAACCCTCACGCATCCCCAAACCATAAGCTTTAACCAAAGCTTCTTTAGCAGCAAAACGTTTAGCCAAATAATGCGCAGGATGACGCCGCACATAATATTGTTGCAATTCTTGTGCAGATAAAATACGCCGCGCAAATTTATCACCAAATTTTTGTAAACTCTGCTGAACCCGTGCTACCGCAATAATATCGGTACCGATCCCATGTATCATACTAGGCTCCACACCACAAATAAAATAGTTGGATAAACTACTTATAAACTTTTACGCTTAATTAATGCCTGCAATAGGGCTTTGCTATGTAATGGCTTAGTAGACAAGTATCGCGCCAACGCAAAGCGAGTAATAATTTTTGCTTCACGTAATGCTTGTGCACTGTGCAATGTATCTTCATGTAAAGCCAATAAGGTAGTACCTTGAAGCGCTTGTTCAGGAGGTATAAATTGCATCGTATAAAAACCTAATTCTGGCTCAAAAATATAAGTTTTATTAGGATCAATGACGAGTCCAGTTTTAGCATCACGAGATAAATTTAAGCCATAGCCGGCTTCTATTAACAAATTTTTTTCAAAAACTCTTAATGCTGCTTGCAAACAAGTGGGACTCGCATCCACTAATTTAGCCAATACATTTTCATAATAGATAAATAATTTTGGATGAGCATCTAAATTTTTTAACATGCGAATAATTAATTCATTAATATAAAAACCACTTAATAAATTTATTCCCTTTAACCTCCATGGCTGTTGACGAAGTTCTAAGTGAGTAATATTTACTAATTCGGTTTTACCTCGAAACGCGGTAACTAAAGGAACAAACGGCTGTAATAATGCTTTTGCACCTTTACGACGCTTAGCACCTTTAATGATCGCAACAAAACGGCCACTGACTTCGCCAAAAAATTCGGCAATTATACTAGTTTCACGATAAGGGCGTTGGTGCAAAATATAAGCCGATTGCAAAGATAACATGTTAGCGATCCTCGATAATCCCCAGCTCTTTTAATGAACTTGCATCATCAGACCACCCTTTTTTAACTTTAACCCAGAGCCTTAGTACCACTTTTTGACCTAAGTGTGCTTCCATATCTTGGCGCGCATGCGTACCAATTTCTTTTAATTGATTGCCCTGCTTACCAATTAAAATAGCTTTTTGTCCTTCTCGTTCAACCCAAATAACTGCGCAAATTTCAATAAATTTTTCAGTCTCATCTAACTTTTCAATCTGCACCATAGCCGAATAAGGCACTTCTCGTTCTAAACTACGCATAATTTTTTCACGAATAATTTCGCTAGCTTGAAAAGCTAAATCTCGATTAGAAATTTGGGCTGGAGGAAAATAAAAATGATCTTCTGGCAAATAACTATCAATACATTTTTCTAATCTATCTACATTTTTCCCAGAAATTGCAGAAATTAAAATAACTTCATCAAACTTATATTTTTCAGCAAGCCTTTGTATAAACGGTAACAAGCGAGTTTTTTCGTTAACTTTATCAACTTTATTGATAACTAGCACCACAGGCTTTTCAACTTTCTTTAAAAATGACAAAACTAATTCATCTTCATCAGTCCATTTTAAAGATTCAATTAAAAACAATACTAGATTGACATCAATTAGCGAGTGACGCGCCACTTTATTTAAATGTTGATTCATCTTAGTTTTAGTCTGCTGATGAATACCTGGGGTATCAATATATACCATTTGGGTATTTTCTTTAGTTTTAATCCCTAGTAATTGGTGACGAGTAGTTTGTGGCTTATTTGAAGTAATACTAATTTTTTTTCCAAGAATTTGATTTAATAGCGTAGATTTTCCAACATTAGGACGACCTAAAATACTAATAAATCCACAACGAGTAGGAGAGGTAATTGGTTCATTCATTTTTTAAATATTCCAGTGCTTTTTTTGCTGCAACTTGTTCGGCCAAACGACGACTTTTTCCCATGCCTAAAATTGGCTCAGCTAAATTAATCTTACACGTCACATAAAATAATTGGTCATGGGCTTGCCCTTCTATTTTCATTAATTCGTAATCTGGCAAGGCCTGCTTATTCGCTTGACAATACTCTTGTAGTTGGGTTTTAGGATCTTTTTCTATATCATTAAGCGCCAATGGCGCTAGATATTTTTTCAACCAATCTAAAATACAATGTTGCGCCACTGCTAAACCAGCATCTAGATAAATAGCGCCAATAATGGCTTCCAAGGCATCGGCAATAATCGATTTTCTTTTAAAGCCACCACTTAAGCGCTCGCCTTGACCCACCAAAATAAAATGGTTTAATTTAAGGTTAAAGCCAATTTCAGATAACATTTCACCATTAACTAAATACGCACGTAGCCGGGTTAACTGCCCTTCTTTGGCCTTAGCGAAGCGCCGATACAGGTAGTCACTAATCACCAAACTTAAAATGGCATCACCCAGAAATTCCAACCGCTCATTGTTTTTAAAGCGGTAACTTCTATGTACTAATGCTTGTTCTAGCAATTGGCTATCATTAAACTGATGCCCTAAAATTTTAGATAATTGGGTTAATGAGTCATCGGCCATATTACTCAACTAGCTTACTCTTTTGGAATGACAAAACCGCATCAATATTACCTAATAACGGAACCCGTGCTTCATAATTTAAATTCAGCAACATTTTATTTTGCTGGCGCTCAAGCATTATTTTTTTTATTTGCACATTATCAATATTTTTTTTAGCCAGTTGCTGCTTTAATATTTGAGTTAAATCACTTGAGGATAAGCGTTTAATTCTTGGCTCATTAGCCAAATTCTCAACTAATTGATTAACTGTTAAATCTTGTAAATAAGGGGGCGTTAAGCGCACCCCGAGGGTAATAATGACACTAATGGCGGTTAGCCAAAATATGCTACTTAATAAGGAAAATCCAGGTACTTTAGGGAGTGAAATTTTTAACATTATAATTGCTTCCGTTTAATTAACTGCTTTACCGATCCGGTCCCAACGCATATCATTGTGTTTACTGTCCCAACTCATCCAAATCATAAACGCTTTACCCAGTATATTTTTCTCCGGTAACAGCCCCCATTCACGACTGTCACCACTGTTATCTCTATTGTCGCCCAGCATAAAGTAATGCCCTTGGGGCACCTCTATTGCTGCCATATCTTTAGGTATGGTTGGCGCGATAAAGATAGGATGCTTGGTTTCTAGTAACGTTTCTTGCATATGCTTAACCGGGCGAGAGATGCCACTGATTAAATCCAGATCAGTGCTTTGTTCCACCAACGACTGCGGCATTTTTTGTTGGTTGATATACAAAGTTTTATTTTTATAACTAATTGTATCACCGGGGATCCCAACAATACGCTTAATAAATATAATTTTAGGGTTTTTAGGGAACCTAAAGATAACCACATCGCCACGTTGTGGTTGGCCTAAAGTAAGAAATTTATAATCAGTAATAGGAAATTTTAAACCATAAGTAAATTTATTGACTAAAATAAAGTCACCTTCGGTTAAAGTTGGTTTCATAGAACCTGAAGGAATTCGATAAGGTTCACCGATAAAAGCGCGTAATATAAATAGCATGAATAAAATCGGAAAAACGGCACGCGAATGTTCTACCCACCAAGGTTCACGGTAAGGATTTGACGCGTTATTTTGCTGAGCATTAAGCCGGCGCGCTTTTAAAAATAGGCTGTCAATTAACCATATCCCACCCGTAATAAAGCTAGCGATAGCCAAGATTGCTGCAAAATCAGTATACCAAATCATTATTTTTTATCCTTATCTACTTGCAGTACTGCTAAAAATGCTTGTTGCGGTATTTCCACTCGACCAACTTGCTTCATACGTTTTTTTCCTTCTTTTTGCTTTTCTAGTAACTTACGTTTACGTGACACATCCCCACCGTAACATTTAGCAGTTACATTTTTACGTAATGCTTTCACCGTAGTACGCGCTACAATTTGTCCACCAATGGCAGCTTGAATCGCTACCTCATACATTTGGCGCGGGATCAACTCTTTTAGCTTAGTGGTTAGATTACGTCCATGATAATGGGCTTTATTACGATGCACAATATTGGCTAAAGCATCAATTGCCTCACCGTTAATCATAATATCTAATTTAACCAAATCTGCCGCTTGAAAACGTTGAAAATGATAATCTAATGAAGCATAGCCCCGACTAATAGATTTTAATTTATCAAAAAAATCTAGTACCACTTCACTAAGTGGCAATTCATAACTTAATGCTACTTGACTTCCCAAGTACTGCATTTTAGTTTGCACCCCTCTTTTTTCAACACACAATGTAATGATATTGCCTACATATGCTTGTGGGACTAAAATATTGGCTTCAACAATTGGCTCACGAGTTTGTTGAAGCTTACCGCTTTCGGGTAACTTAGCTGGACTATCAATTTGCATCAATTGTCCATTACTGAGTAATAATTCATAAATTACTGTTGGCGCTGTGGTAATTAAATCTAGATTATATTCACGCTCTAATCGCTCTTGAATAATTTCCATATGTAACATACCTAAAAAGCCACAGCGAAAGCCAAAACCAAGCGCTTGTGAGGATTCAGGTTCATAGATCAATGAAGAATCATTTAAACTTAATTTAGACAGTGCTTCTCTAAAATCTTCAAAATCTTCAGAGTTGGCAGGAAATAAACCAGCAAATACTTTGGGTTGAACTCGGCTAAAACCGGGTAAGGCTTGGGTTGCACTATTTTTAACCGTGGTGATAGTCGCCCCGACCGGTGCGCCACCAATTTCTTTAATATTGCCAATAATAAAGCCTACATCCCCAGCAGTTAATTGCGCTAAGAAGGTTTTTTTGGGAGTAAAAATGCCCACTTGGTCAACTTGATGTTCCCCTTCAGTGGCCATAATTTTAATTTTATCACCTTTACTTAGGCGACCATTTTTAACTCTTACTAAAGACACCACCCCTAAATATTTATCAAACCAAGAATCAATAATTAAGGCTTGCAATGGCGCCTCTATCTCTCCTAATGGGGGGGGGATGCGCTGTACAATTAATTCTAATAAGGCCTCAATCCCAATGCCTTGCTTGGCGCTCACTGCCAAAGCATCTTCAGCTTCAATGCCAATAATTTCTTCTATTTCTTGCATAATCCTTGCAGGATCAGCTTGTGGTAAATCAATCTTATTGAGTACCGGAATCACCTCTAAACCTTGTTCAATGGCGGTATAACAATTTGCAACGGTTTGTGCTTCAACGCCTTGTGCTGCATCGACCACCAGCAACGCGCCCTCACAAGCAGCTAAGGAGCGAGAGACCTCATAACTAAAGTCAACATGACCTGGGGTATCAATAAAATTTAGTTTGTATTCTTTCCCATCTTTAGCCAAATAGTTTAAAGTTACACTTTGCGCTTTAATCGTAATACCACGTTCACGCTCTAAATCCATAGAATCAAGGACTTGCTCTGCCATTTCACGATCAGTAAGCCCACCACAAGCATGTATCAAGCGATCTGATAGGGTGGATTTGCCATGATCGATATGTGCAATAATTGAAAAATTTCTAATATTTTCCATAAATGATGGTATCTACCTAAATAACCTATTAATATCTAAATGCCTATTTTAAGCTAAGGACAGGCTTTGAGCTACCGTCAAATGCTTACTTATTTGAAATAAGCCTGAACTGAGGATTAATCAGTTAAAATAAGGTCAACATAAGCGATAAGCTTGGAGGGGCAAACCTTGCAAAGCAAGGTATAACACAAAATCAATGCACTTTCGCGAAAACGCGCCACATAATACAAGGCTAGATACTCATCAATAGCTAGCCCGTGGCAGATAACGCGGTTAGGAACGAGTGCGTGAGCACATCAAAGTGGTTCTTCGGCGTAAGCTACTTTCATTTTTGGGAGCTAAAACTGTACAAGATGTACTTTGACTTTTATACAAAGAGGTTTTTGCCTTAGTATAAGGTTTCATATCAATGGCTGTATTTTCATCTAAGTCAATAAAATTTTTATTTAATTGACTTAAGTTAGGACTTATTTTTTCAACTATATCAAGTTGTTTAACTTTTAGTGGTGTACGCTTTGGTTTACTCGTACGAAATATATTACTCATACGACGCATCAAAGAAGGGATTGCAGGCACATTGAATTCTGAATCAATAAACTTATATAGCGGTTCATCCCGTAATAACTTTTGGATATTTTTTTCTACATCAAATAACAGTTGTAATTGATTTTCTTTGGCATTAATAATTAATGCATGGGGTAAATTCAGCGCTTCAACTGCATCTTTTACAATAAAACGCTGCATAATAGCATCAATTTTCTTTTGAATAGGAGGATTGGTTGCTAGAGCTCTTCTTAACTTATTCATAGCAATAATAAAACTGGTGTTTTCATCAAAAAACTGTTTTTGGGCATATCGATGCAAAGCTTGCATATGCTCAGTATTGGAAAAATCAAATTGATGAATATCGGCCACAAGTTTTGGAGCACCAGATAAGGTATGCATTTTAGTTCCTTATAGGTAGTTGTTAATACACTAAATAAAAATAATAGCGTTAGCCCTTAAATCCGCGCAATAATAGTTTAATTTAAGCTAAAAAACTATAAATTTTTCAATAAATTTAATAGCCTATAATAAAAGGTAAAACCATAATAGTTATTTAATTGGCTAAACATAATAATTCAGTTAAATAGCCTTTAAAAAGAGCGATTAGCTTAATAATTTGTTATATTTGATTAAGTACTGCAATCATCGTCTAGGTCCAAGTATAGGTGATATCAACAAAACAGCTATTTGCTTTGCCCAGTTTCCATCAAGCTCTGCACTCAATCAGTAACATTAGCTCTATTGCCTATTTAGGGGGTTAAATATTATGGTGAATAGATTAAACGGGGTTTCATCATAGCCTTACTATAGACCTTGGCTATTTTGATTAATGAGTTTAACCGCTAACCACTTAAATCATGCTTTTGAAAAAATAGGAAAAAATTAAATGTCAAGCTGGCTAATGACGTATAAAAGCAATTCGGTTAGGATAAAATGGATGAAAGTTAATTCATTGGTTAGTTGCTTTAACCAAGGCTCTAATCAGTTAAGTTAAAGCATAAATAATAAGTAATTTATTTTTTATAATGTTTAAAGTTTAGAGGTAAAGTTAAAAGATTGCCTCTTTTCTTTACAGCTATGGCTGATTTAAGCTTTAGTATACACTTCAATCATAAATGCAACATAGGTTTAATTTTAAGCTCAATGGCTTCTCGTGCTCTATAGATGCGAGATCTCACTGTACCGATGGGGCAATTCATAACGCCAGAAATTTCTTCATAGCTTAGCCCTTCCATTTCCCTTAACAAAATAGCAATCCGTAATTCAATGGGCAAATGATCAATGACTTGGTATACCGCATCTTCAATTTCATCTTTAATTAATAGGCCTTCTGGAGTACCACATTCACTCATACTGGCTCGATTTAAAGTCTGTTCTAAATCAATTACATCAACTTCAATGGCTTGGCGACGCTTATTGTATAATATGACATAATTTTTAGCGGTATTAATGGCAATTCTATATAACCAGGTATAAAAGGCACTATCACCTCTAAAGTTGGCTAATGAACGATACGCTTTAATAAAAGCCTCTTGAGCTACATCCATAGCTTCACTGGGATCTTGTACATAGCGAGTGACTAATTTAATAATTCTAAATTGATATTTTTGAACTAGAAGATTAAAAGCTTCTTTATCTCCCTTTTGAACTTGCTTTACCAACTCATTATCTACCCCATCCGTCATGGGCATGCCTCTCTTACTGTTAAATAGCTTAAGTGCCTACTTAGTATTTATCGGCTCATATTTAAGAAACTGAACCAAATAAATGAAATAGATCATTTTTTATGCAGTAAATGAGGTTGTGCAGATAACCAAAGCTGTAAATAACGCCAATCTTTGGCTAAAAGCATATCTTTACATAGCACCAGAAATTGAGAGGTAGCATTGGGGCATACTTTTAAATCAAGTATAATTAACCACGGTGATTGATAAGTCACTTGCTCAATTAAAGCAAAATAGGAGCGCGATGGTTGATAAATTAACCTCATAGAGCAACCATAGGTTTTACCTAAAATAATTTTAGCTAACCGCGGTAATCGATAATACCGGGCAATAACCAATCCATAAATTACTCCTAAACCTAAGCTGATTAAACTAATTGGGTGGGGAAAAGTAACACCTAAACAAATCACCATAAAAATAGTGGTGACGATAAAGTACCCACCTAGCCAGTATGAGAGGTTAAGCTTTAATTCCATCGCATTTAAACGCTTTAATTTTTTCAACAATGGCTAATAATTGTGAAGCCACTGGGATCTTATACCCCATTAGCCATTGATAAATTTCTGGATCTTGCTCTGCCAACAAATGATAAAAATCAACTTGTAATGCTGGGCTAAGTTCAGCATAACATTGGTCAAAAAAAGGCAATAAAAAAAGATCTAATTCAAGCATGCCACGTCGACACGCCCATCGCATACGTGCAGGGCTCATATCCATAGTAAAAACCTTATATTAAGTTATTTAAAAAACACTTTTTATTACTGATCATTGATTAAGTAACAACTGACTTGGGTCACACGATATTGATGGGATCGATAAATAGTAGCATAATTTTATCCAGGGTTAGTTTCAAAGTTAGCCACTTTCTAAAAAGGCAGCGTTATCGATTTTAAAGGCACGGGATAAACGAGTACTTGAGGGGCTTTTAAGTAACTACAAACCCAAGATATAATGTCGCTATTACTTTGTTTTTGCTCAACTCATAGGCACTTATTATGCATCCATTTCCGCCAAATTCTTGGCAACGTTTTTTAGCTAGTCAACACCCCGCATCGCTCGCTGAGCAATTGCCAACGCGCCCAGATCCTAGCAAGCTTATAGAACATTTAAACCGCAATATTATGACGGATTTGTCTTATTTGGGCCATTTACATATTCAGGGCCCAGCAGCAAGCCAGTTTTTACAAGGTCAAGTCAGTTGTGATATTAAAGCTATTTCTACAACTCAAACTACTTTAGGGGCTTATTGCAATATAAAAGGACGTATTCTTTGCTTATTTCGTGGCTTACCCAGCTTTGATTTTGCTCAACAGCCTGGCTACTTATTACAAATGCCTCTTACTCTATTATCTAGCGCAGCAGAAAATTTTAATAAATATGCCTTATTTTCTAAAGTTAATATTGCGCCCGCTCCGCTAGAGCATGTTATGCTGGGTCTAGCGGGCCCACAATTTCCTCAATGGTTAAACCAATATTTTGCAATTCACTGCCCCAGTGCCCCCAATCAATGTTTAATTTTTGATTACCAAGGGTATTCAGTGCGCTTATCTCGGGTAGCGGGGGTTATCCCACGTTTTGAATTGTATGCGCACCATGACATTATGCGCTCTATTTGGGAGTATTTTAGCCCTCAATGCGATTTAGTTAAGGCAGATTCTTGGCAATTACATGATATTTTTAGTCATCAACCAGAAATTACTGTGCAAACCAGCTTGCAGTTTTTACCTGCGCATATCAACTTGCCTGAATTAGGGGGCGTCAGTTTTACTAAAGGTTGTTATTTAGGTCAAGAAATTATTGCACGCATGCATTATTTGGGGAAAATCAAAAAACATCTTTATTCAGGGCAAGTTCAAGTCGCCCATTGTCAAGCAGGTGATACGGTGATGGTCGTAGAAAATGCCAACCTTAAGCCAGTAGGCACTGTTATTCAAGCCTGTGAACTCAATACTGGATATTTTGCTTGTTTAATGAGCTTAACTGATGCTTATGCGCAGTCAAATCTGCATTTAAAACAAAGTGCTAGCGCGATAATTAAGCCCTTGCCCAAGGTATTAACCACTTAAATATTGCCTGGCGCAATTTTTTGCCAGGCAATTTATAAATTAACTATTGCTGTCTTTAGGGCGTAATAAAGGAAATAAAATCACTTCGCGAATAGAGGCACTATTGGTAAAAATCATCACTAAGCGGTCAATGCCAATTCCTTCTCCAGCTGTGGGAGGTAAGCCATATTCTAGCGCATGAATATAATCTTCATCATAAGGCATCGCTTCTGTATCCCCAGCATGTAGTGCTGCAACTTGTGCTTTAAAGCGACTAGCTTGCTCTTGAGGATCGTTTAACTCAGAAAAACCATTAGCAATTTCGCGACCGGCAATAAAAAATTCAAATCGATCGGTAAAAAACGGATCTTCATCACACGCTCGAGCTAACGGAGAAACTTCAGCGGGATAATGCGTAATAAAGGTTGGCTGATGCAGGTGTTCTTCAACCGTTTTTTCAAAAATTTCTAGTTGTATTTTGCCTAAACCATATGCCGGTTCAATGGGGATCTTTTGCTGTTCACAAAAAGTACGCAAACTTTGAATATCCAATAGATCTTGAGCACTTAACTGCGGATTATATTGTTGAATCGCCTCTAACATGGTTAAACGTAAAAAAGGTTTAGCAAAATCTAATTCAATATCTTATAATAAAATACTTGAGTCCCTAGTAAATCAGTGGCTAGTTGACGCAATAATGCTTCAGTTAAATTCATTAAATCATGGTAATCAGCATACGCTTGATAAAATTCTAACATGGTAAATTCAGGATTATGCCGTGTTGAAATGCCTTCATTTCTAAAATTACGATTAATTTCAAACACTCGTTCTATGCCGCCAACCACTAATCGTTTAAGATATAATTCTGGTGCAATTCTTAAAAACATGGGTATTTCAAGAGCATTATGAAAAGTTTCAAACGGTCTAGCTGCCGCCCCCCCGGGAATAGCCTGCATCATTGGGGTTTCTACTTCCACAAAGTGATCTTGTAATAAATATTGGCGAATGCCATGAATTAATTTACCGCGAATATCGAAGATTTTGCGAGTACTGGGGTTAGCAATTAAATCTAAATAACGTTGCCGATAGCGAGTTTCTTGATTATTTAATCCATGAAATTTATCTGGTAATGGTCGCAAAGCTTTAGTCAACAATTCAATATTATCCGCGCGAACCGATAATTCACCAGTTTTGGTTTTAAATAATGCGCCACTGACGCCAACAATATCTCCTATATCCCATTGCTTAAAACGAGTATAAAGGCCTTCAGCTAACCCATCACTTTTTAAATAAACTTGGATTTGTCCGGACATATCTTGAAGTTTTATAAAACTGGCTTTACCCATTAAACGGCGTGTCATCATGCGACCTGCCATAAAAACTTGTGGTGCAACACTAAGTGCTTCACTGTCTTGAGTTGCATAATCTGCTTGTACCGTGGCAGCTAAATGGCTACGTTTAAACTGGTTAGGGAAAGCTTGCCCTTGCTCGCGTAAATTTTGCAATTTTTCTTGGCGCAGTACCAACTGCTCATTAATATCTGGGGGAATTATTGCATCAACCATATTATTTTCCACTTTGCAAACTTGCTTTAATAAATATTTCTAATAAATTGCCATCTAACATGCCTTGAATATTACTGGTTTCTATACCAGTTCGTAGATCTTTAATTCTAGAATCATCCAAAACATAAGAGCGAATTTGACTACCCCAACCAATATCTGCCTTATTGTCTTCAATTAGCTGCTGTGCACTGTCACGTTTTCTTTTTTCCATTTCATACATTCTGGCCCGCAATTGGCTCATTGCTTGCGCTTTATTTTTATGCTGCGATCGGTCACTTTGACATTGCACCACAATGCCAGAGGGAACATGGGTTATACGAACTGCCGAATCGGTTCGATTAACATGTTGTCCCCCAGCGCCACCGGCGCGGTAGGTATCAATTTTTAAATCAGCAGAATTAATCTCCAGCGCTAAATCTTCCTCTAACACTGGCGAGACAAATACTGCTGCAAACGAGGTATGCCGTCGACTTCCCGAATCAAAGGGCGACTTTCTAACCAAACGATGGACTCCGGTTTCAGTTCGCAGCCAACCAAAAGCATATGCCCCTTCTACTTTCAATGTAGCACTTTTTATTCCAGCCACTTCAGCCGGTGACACTTCCAATAGCGTAACCTTAAAGCCTTGACGTTCACACCAACGTAAGTACATTCTAAGCAGCATATCGGCCCAATCTTGCGCCTCAGTGCCTCCTGAGCCAGATTGGATCTCGACAAAAGCGGCATTGGGATCCATTTCTTCGCCAAACATGCGTTGAAATTCTAAGGCTTCAATATGATTTTGTACAACACTAAGTTGTTCACCAATAGCGGTAATGGTCTCATTATCTTGTTCTTCAATGGCTAATGCTAATAAGGCGTCATGCTCTTGCAACTCATGATTTAACTGGTCTAAACGATGCACGACTTTTTCTAGGGCTACGCGTTCTTTACCTAATTGTTGCGCTAGGGTTGGTGTGTTCCAAATCGAAGGGGAGCCCAACTCTTGGACAACTTCTTCTAAACGTTCTTGTTGAGTGGCATAGTCAAAGATACCCCCGGATGGCCTCAAGTCGAGTATCTAAAGCACTCAGCAAATTTTTTAGTTGATTAACTTCTTCCATGCTGTCCCCATTGATGTAAAAGGAAGCCATTTTAACATCTCCTGCTCACTTCGCCACCTATGATCTATGAAGTGCTCATCTAAGCGAGGTCCCATACATGTACAATCATCATTTCCAGGCGTTTTACCCCACGAAATTGATTACAACGTAGTGAAAAAGCAATTTTTACCGTTTGGTTAGCCACAATTGGCATGGGGGCATCGCGATTACGCCGAAAATTAAACCAGATCCCATCTAAAGTTTGTGACGGCAATTGACACGTCAAGCGTAAATGAATTTGCTCTGCCCCAATTAACTTCACCCCTAATATTTTGACTGTAGCTTCAAACGTTGGCAATTCAAATTCTCGTCCAAAGGGCTCTAATGTGCTCATTAATTGTTCAACAAAAGCTAATGAATAATGCGCATGCGGTAAATCACCGTCTGACCAAATGACCGGAGTTAACGGTTGATAATTAAGCAAGTCTTGCACCACTTCTTCAAAACAATGAGAGAATGCTGCAAAATGGATTTTTTTTAAGGTAAGACCAGCGGCGCCTTGATGTCCTCCGAAAGCCTCGATTAACTGCGGTTGCCGTTTGGCCACTTCTTGCAATGCTTTCGCTAAATGCAGTGCATCAATACCGCGCGCCGAGCCAGTAATTAATCCTGGATGATTAGGTTTGGGGCAAAAAATAATGGTTGGACGCCCATAAAGTTCTTTTAATTTACTGGCAGAAATCCCATGCACCCCTGAGTGCCCTGCTTCTAAAAAAATACATAACGCGCTGCGCCCAGCTAGTACTTGGGGGCTCGCTTGCTGTAAGCTTAGCTCAGTAATCCGGTTTTGTACTGCTTTGCGTTCGGTATTTTGGGTTTGCAAATAAGTGGTCCATTCACTGGCTTGTTCATCATTGGTGGCTAATAAAAAACTCACCGAGCCAAATGCATTGGCTAAGCGGCCATCACTATTTAACAAGGGCCCAATTCTAAAAGCCAAATCTTCTGCCACATAAGGCGGTGGATTGACCCAACGATGTAATGCACGCCAACAAGGACGAGTACCTTGATTAATATAATTTAAGCCAAAGCGGATCACTGCTCGATTATTTTTACTTCTGGCTAAACTCACACAATCGGCAACAGTACCGATGGCCACATAATCTAATAGATGCGCTAAAGAGCGCGTTGTTGGGGGCAAATATTGCTGGTCAATTAATGCTCGACGGGTGGCCGCCATTAATAACCAAGCAACCATACAACCAGCAATATACGGATCAGGGTAAGCACAATCCTCACGGGTGGGATTTAATACTGCATAAGCACTTTGGGGGATCCCGGCATCTGGGATCCCATGGTGATCGGTGACAATCACATCAATTGCTGCCGCTTTAAGTTGCGCAATCCGAGCCTCATCTCCAGAGCCATTATCTGCAGTAATCACTAATGTGGGGCGAGGAGAATCTGCTAAAATACGTGCAGCGACAGAGGATGATAACCCATAACCTTCTTTTAAACGATGACCAATATAAGAACGAATTAAATGGGGGGGATGGTTAAAGTCTTGTAATAATGCGCTATACAACACCGCATGACTGGTTTGGCCATCGCAATCATGATCAGTTTCTATACCAATGCATTCATGATTACGTAAGGCCTCAACTACACGCGCCACGGCACGTTCCATATCTTTTAACAAGCCTGGATGGTCTAAAGTTGCTAACTTAGGCGCTAGCCATTGCTTAGGACAGTGATCATTGGGAAAAGGTCGCGCAGCAATGACCCGTGCCATTACTGGATCTAAGCCCTTGGAAATAGCGATTTGTTCTTGTTGGGCATTCACCGCTCTTCTTTTTAATACTGGTGGCGGGACAAAAATAGGTGGCGTATCCATCCGTTAAGCTCCTTGGGAATAAATTAAATCCGTAAACTTTCGATTTTTTCGCCAAAAATAACGTAAATAGTGTTTATTTAGCACATATTCGCGGCCATCCGCTAAATTAATGACAGCTTCATCGATGGTATTGGCACTAATAAGATCTAATAGTGGGGTAAACCAATTTTGTTCGTAAGCTTCAATAGTAGCTTGCCAACCCAAGTAATCACCACTTTGCCAACTTAGGTGACATTGCAAATCAAAAATCAAATGCTCACCGCTGACACTGGTATGCGTCTGAGCCAACTGCATAAGCGCTACTAACCCTTTGGGTAATGCTTGGCTAGAACGCTGCGCCAGTTGAGCAATCCCCTTTATATAAGGTTCATCAGACCAAAAATATTCAATATTACTCATTAGCTGCTGTGGACACGGGCCATTTCCCCAAAACCAAAGACCATTGATAGATAAAGGAGGCATATCGGTTAACCCACGCCGAGTGTTTTCAATCAGCATCTGACATTCCGTTAATAAACGATGCCATATTGGCGCATCTGGCCCTGAAGGCAATAAATCATGGATTTCTCGGCCAATGCACTCCCATAACGCATTACAACTGATTTGCGGAGAATGAGGAGTACGCAAATACCATTGCTGAGCATTATGCATTACAATTTGACAATTATCTTGCGCTAAAAATTGGTTTAAGGCCGCTACCAATGTTTGCAGCATAGGATCGGGAAGCTGCTTTGGGGGCTGACAATAAACATGTTGATGATCGGCTTGTAAATAAATCGGATCTGCTCTTAGCCAATGTGCTGATTGACTTTGCTCATATTGGTGTGCCAAGGCCCCAAGGGCACCAATTGGTAATTCATGCTGATCAAATCCAGCCACATAGCTTTTAATCACGGCTTCAATATTATTGGCCCGCCAAGACAATAATTTGGCTTTAGATAAACATTTGCTCAATGCAGGACTTTGCAGTGAAGCAAGGCTCAAAGGGCCTTGATGCTGGCGAGTAATATGAGGAATTAAACCGGGAAGAATAAAATAAAGCCGACTTGCCATGATACCTTCTAGCTAAATGAACAAGATCCTATTATAGCGCTGAGCTAGGGTCAACCAGCAAGTCTTAAGTTCGACGATGGTCTTTTAAGACATGTTCATCACCGAACAGGTTCGGCGCGGCGGTAAGTGCAAGCCATAATCCTTTATCTAGCTGTGGTTAAGCTGGCGGTTGTGGTGGTGCACCCATTAGGAATATCCACCAGTATATCGAACCGCAAAAGTCCACACTAAAACCCAGGGATAGCTACGCCGTTTGCGCTATTTATCCCCGAACTCAAAGACGAGGCTTTTCACGCATTCTGGTAAAATGATAAAATTTTATATTTTCCGGAGACACGATGTTATTAAATCAAGACCATAATCCAGCCGCCTATCAAATTAGCGCCTATCAACCAGGGAAAATTAAAATTAATAATGATTGGCACCAACATAGTTTAATTATATGGCCGACTCAACTGCAATTAAATTGGGGGCCTAAAACCTTTAGTGAGCTACAACATACCGATTTGGCTGCAGTGTTAACCAAGGCCGTAGATGTAGTATTACTGGGCACCGGTGCCCAATTACATATTCCAAGCAATGAAATGATGGGTTATTTCATTCAACGCGGTATTGGCTTTGAATTTATGGACAGTGCTGCTGCGGCTCGAACTTTTGCAGTACTTAGTGCCGAGCAACGTAATGTCGTTGCTGCTATTTTAATTGAATAACTATTACTTATATTTTAAGTTTAATTTGTCTTTGGGACTTAATCTAATGCTATCTAAAAACTGCTCGCCAAATACACTTTGCATACAATGGCTTTTTAACTTTTTATTCACCCAAATGGCCTTTTCCGCTAAGATCTGAGACGCTTGGTTATCGCCACGCGCATTAAAACGTAACGCTTCAGTTAAGCCTAATAGCTGATAAAGATAGGCATGAAGTTGGTCGCTATGAGTGGGACTAAATTGTGCTGCTTGAGTAAATCCTTGTACTTGTTCATAAAATTGCTTTACTAGCGAAGTGATTTTGGTTTTTCGACTCAGGTGACTTGAGCTCAATAAGGCCTCATAGCAAACGAGCATAGTAAGGGCTAAGCCTTTTAAGGTAGGATCTGGGATCTGGGATATTTGTTCACGAAGTACGTCATTAAAGCCACTGGATTGCTTGTGCCTGATAGCATAAAAATTACCTACCTTTGAAGTAGTCGGCTCAATTTTAGATTTTTTAGATTGTTCAAGTTGCACCATTGCGTACAGTAGTTCACTTTCAAATAACTGATATAGCGGATCTTGTTGTAAAATATATTCATTGAGCGCGTTCACCGCTCGTTTTAAATTAAGCGTTTGTACTTCCAAATTTTTAACCAATGGTAACAATAACGGCAGTTGAAAAGTTTGCATGGGGTGCTGCCGAATAAAAATTAGTAATTTTAAAATAGCTAGATAACAGGTTTCGCCATTTTGCTGTACTGCTTGACTTAAGTTTTCTGGTAACTGAGCTGAAGTTGGGGAACTTGATTTCGGTAAGCGTCTTTGCACAATATTTAGATATTGCTTAATTTTAGTCAATGCAATATCCGCTTGTAATAGATAAGCACTGCTGGCCAATATATCAAAATTCATACTTGGGGTAGTTAGCTCATCAATGTCTTGTTGCAATCCACGCAGTTTGGGCTGTAATAATTCAATGGCTTGCAACCAATCTTGATGGTGACTGTCTGGAAAAGCCAATCCCATCGCAACGCATTGCGCGGGTAAAGAAAAGTCAGGTTGTTGCGTAGAAAGAGCCGCTGTAGGCGCCAGTAAACGGCTAACTCCTTGCTTCACTCTAGCCCAAAACCCTACTGGTTGCGGTAAATTTGGCGCATAAAATAAATATTTACTAGATCTTAAGTTATCTTTCATAATTTTCTCTTCTCTATGGGATCAATTTATTTTTTGTTATTTAACTTTATAATTATTATTGGAGCATGGATCATAACCCCAAACAAGTGCCCAAAAGGCCAATTTTAAGGGGTTTAGGGAGCATTAAAGGGAAAAATTTTGGATTTAGCCGTAAAGCTGGTGAAAAATGCAGTCAATATTGAGTGTGGTTAAACTTTAATAATTGGCCAATTCGACCTAAAATATTAGATAAACTACTAACTTACTATATGGTCATGCCACGCCAATAAGGACTGTTATGGGCAAGCGTCCCCCTAAAGCGCCTAATCGACAATATGCCAAAGCTGCAAAACGTCACCTACGTACGCGTTTAAAGCCTCAAACCGTAGTGGATGAGCCTACCCCTACGCCCATCGCTGAGTCTGAACCAGAAACAACTGAGCCACAAAAAGCTGAGCCAGATCCTAATGAAGCGTTAAATCAAGTATTAACTGAATTAGCCAAAGCGCCTAATCCAAAGATTGGAAACGCAATCCATCAGCACTACCAAGATTTCATTGCTCCCTCCCAAAAAGCACTTGAAGACTTAGAGGAGGCATTAAGTGATTTAAGTTATGCTCATTTAAAAGAGGCAATACACTTATTACAAGAAGTCCAAACCCTGGCCAATGCCCATTCTTCTTTGCAACTTACTACCCAAAGTTGTATCAGCCAACGTCGATTTTTAAAAAAACAATATGAAGTAGCAACGGATTTAGCCCAGGCCTTATTAACCCTTAAAGCACAACCTGATAATAAAAAAAGTTATTTAGCTTTTCACAATGCTGCTCGACATTTTAAACATTACCATTATTATTTACCCAACCGCTTTGAGTTACCTTTAGCTGAGCGCTTACAATTAGCCCCACATTGGCCAATAACCTGGTGGCAGCAATTAAGTTTAACTTTACAATGGCGTAAAAAAGCCACTTTAAATAAATTAACTCACCAAAGTCAGCGTTTATCAAAAATCTTGACGACCTATCAAAACCAAGCCCAAGCGTTAGAGTCAAAGATTAACTTAGTTGAGTATGGCCCTGATCTGCTTGCGGCAATCATTGGCGACTTCAAGCAAGGGTTAGGTCATAATACTACTTTACCCTATTTAGCATTAGAGCTATTTGAGCGATTCCCGTTATCCCAGATTGTACTGTATTTGGCCAAAAATTATGGCACGCTAACTTCTCGACAACGACTTAGGTGTTTAAAGTTGGTTTATCAATTAATTAACACCGATACTCATTACACCTATTTTAATTTAGAACAAACCCCAACTGAAATTAGTCAAGCTTTAAAACCGTTGTTACAATTAGCGACTTTGCCTGAAGAACAACCAGCAGTAGAACAATTACAACAATTACTACAAAAATTACAAACTAAAAAAAATGAAGCTTACCAAAAATTTATTGAGGCAATAACCACACATCAATACCCGACTTTGCAATTATTAAAAACTTTAGGCCAATTAAATCTTGCCTTCACCCAACAGCATATATCCAGCTTTGCTTATGTGGTACAACTTGCTGATTTTTTCCAACATGCACATAGCAGCTATTATCAAAGCCACCATAAAAAAACCTTGATTATGCTATATAAAGAGAATCTACATGCGCTACCAGCTTTAGTACAAAATATGTTACACAGTATGTTAGAGGCTAAATTACAAACTATTGATATAAATACTTTGCCAATAGATACTGCATGCCCTTTAGTTAATCAAGCCACCTGTGAGCCTTATGAGACATGGTTAAAACAAGTCAAACACTTAGCACAAGGTACCGCTAATCTGGAACAAATACAAAGTATGCTGCAAGGGTTAGTAAAACAAATAGTCATTGAATATTTACGCCTCATTAACGCGATCCCAGTCGAACAATTATGCAACGCCGCGTGGCTCCAAGACTTTTCTTATGAAACTCAACAAAAATATTGCCATGCGCAAGCACCTTCTGTATTATCTTTACATCATTTTAGTCAACTAATCACTTTATTAGTCAAAGAAACCCTGTTATATAAAGTTGAATCTGCTGCATCACCTGCAACGCCACGCCATGAATTAGCAGCAATAAATCGGCTCTATGTATTTTATCAACACCTAATCGTACAATTGATTCAAGCTAAAGATCAGGTTATCGTAAAATCATTTCAAACTGCTTTAAATAGCCCTGAAATTTCTCGTCTTAATTTAGCACAAAATAAAGCAACCCAAAATTATAAATTATGGTTAGCTTCAAAAGTTAAGCCATTAAATTTATCGCAACTAGCTACAGCAAACTTATTTTCAAATCTATTAGAAAATATTGAACAAAACGCTAAGCAACCACTATCATTAAGAAAAATCCGAAAAGAAATTTATTATTTAGATCGCTTTGCTAAATTTAAAACTAATTTAAAGCATCAAGTCACTTTAACCCAATCTTCTTTTATGGCTAGCTTATCGCATAATTTATTGCGCCCCTCAGTGTCGAGAACCATGACCTGCGGTGAAGGGAAATGGCTCTTGGATGACAAGGCTAAGCGCCTATATTTAACTCAATCTAAAGCTTTATTAGAGCCTATAGTAGATTTCCTAGATCATGATTTAATTACCATAGCCAACCAATTAAAGCAAGGTGCTACCCAGCAACGTTCGCTTAAATTTGTTAACGATCTAAAAAATATTAATTACCCACAATCTTATCAATTATTAATGAAATTGGTGATTAATAAACTTTCTTCAAGTTCAAATATTTCACCAATTAAAGAAGTTTTTTTGATTCCTTTTTATCTTGATAAGATTTCAGCACATCAAGATAATACCTATAAAAATCTGTATCAAGATTGGTTAACCATATTTTCCCTTTATCTTGAGCAAGTCAATAAATTGGTTAATCAATCCAAAGAGCAAAGTGATTGGCAACTACCCCAAATGCTGCATAATTTTTTAGCGTTTAAAAAAATCCTAATCAGATTAATTCGTACTCACCCAAGATTAAAAGTATCACAAAAAGCAACTTTATTAGGTTTAATTAAAAAAATTAATTCGCTGAAAAATAATTATATTCAACAAGAAAAACGCCAAAATAATTCACCTGCTTATATAAAGTGGCTTAGCGCTTATTTAGTTGGCAACCACCAAAACTTACCGTTGCCAGGTCAGCATGAATCCAAGCAATCTGCTCACTCTAATCAATTAATTCAAGATTATGACTATGATGTTGAAACAGATCCAAATTTTATTGGTACTGCAACTAGCCTTAATGTTTTTGAAACTGGCATTGACTATAATGCCAGCCCTCCTTTTAGTGTTGATAGTTTGATCCGAACTTTCCTTAACGCTTTTACATGGGCCATTTACCCCCCACAACAACCCTTGGTAAATCCTATGGTTAAAAACTTATTGCAGATTGAGCCCCTGCCTCCAACTGAAGTACAAAAAGTGGTATTAGACACGGTCTATCTTGGGTTATACACCATCAGTCAACTTGCTGGGCCACAAGGAGAATCGGCATTGCATCACCTCAACAAAATTGATGAAATCATTAGTATTTTTCAATGGATTAATCAATCTTTAGTTTCTGATCTAGCATTAACTGAGCACGAGTTTTACCCTTATTTACTTGAAAAATTATATGCCCATCAGCAAACGCTACAGCAATGGGTCAACTCGCCTTTAGATCCTGAGCATTGTGCCACTCAATTAGCAGATAACCACGCCACAAAAAACAAGTTAATAAACTTTTTAAAGCTTAATGAAAGGGAAAGCCATTATCATATTCAACAACAAGTTATTCAACAAAATTTACCTGAAATTATAAATAACGGCTCGTTACTCCCCAAGCCCTCCCCTGCTCAGTCCATGGGCAAAGCCTAAGCAATGACTCATTCACGGCTAATGCCTTGCACTTGGACGTTGAGCCACCTAAAATAGGCGCCATTGCAAATAATAAACCATGGCCCAGATATGCAACAATCTTCTTCTTCTCAAGAGCGGTGGCGTTCCCCATTTGCTTTTGTTATGGCTGCAGTCGGTGCTGCAGTAGGACTCGGCAATATCTGGAAATTTCCCTATATGGCGGGGGCTAATGGCGGCAGCGCTTTTGTGATCTTTTATTTATTGTGTGTCTTGCTGATTGGCATACCCACTATGATGGGTGAAGTGTTAATTGGCCGCTTAGGGCGCAAAAATCCCTTAGATAGCCTTAAACACTTAGCACAACAACACCAAGCTTCGCTATGGTGGATGGGGATCAGTCTATTGGGCATGTTGTCATTATTGATGGTATTGTCTTTTTATTCTGTAGTTGCCGGATGGTCTTTAGCTTATATGAGCTATTCATTACTGGGCTGGTTTAATCATGCAACCCCAGAACATGTCGCAGCAATTTGGACACAATTACTCAATAGTCCATGGGCTTTGCTTGGTTGGCACAGTACCTTTATATTAATGACCATGTTAGTAGTGGCTCGGGGGGTTGAAAAAGGTATTGAATCCGCATCTCGGATCTTAATGCCAGGATTATTTGTTATTTTATTACTATTAGTCATTTATTCAGCTTGGTTTGGTGAGTTTTCACAAGCATTACATTTTTTATTTGATTTTGAGCTAAGTAAACTAACTCCAGCGGTTATGGTTGCTGCAATGGGCCAAGCCTTTTTTACTTTAGCCCTCGGGGCAGGCGCATTATTGGTGTACGGGGCATATTTGCCACAGCAAACCCGCATTGGACATTCCATTGCCATGGTAGCAATATTAGATACATTAGTTGCGTTATTAGCCGGCTTAGCTATTTTTCCGATTGTATTTCGCTATCACTTTGAGCCTGCTGCAGGAGAAGGCTTAATGTATCAAATTTTACCGCTTACCTTTAGCACTTTACCGGGGGGGCAATGGGTAGGGTGTTTATTTTTCTTGTTATTAGTGCTTGCCGCTTGGACCTCTACCTTTTCATTAGCTGAACCCATGGTGTTAACCCTGATGGAAAAATTTAAGATAACTCGCTCCAAAGCCTCGATCCAAATTGGCTTTTTAGCTTGGTTACTCGGCATTGGGGCACTGTTGTCATTTAATCATCTACATGCCTTTAAACTGCTCTTTAATTGGTCTATTTTTGAGACCTTAGTAACTTTGCCTACCCAAATATTTTTACCTTTAGGCGGCCTGGGCTTTGCTTTATTTGCAGGGTGGGTAGTCCCCGCGCACGATGCCCAAGCCGGATTACAAATGCGTTCTAAGCTACTGTTTCAATCATGGCGGTTTTTGATCCGCTATGTAGTGCCATTCGCTATTTTCATTATTTTTATTAACCTAATGATGGCTTTATTTAAAGCTTAAGCTTGATGTTGTTGCGGCCTCAGGTGGCGAAATTGCTAAATCGATAGCTTAAAATTTTCTCTATATTAAGCATTTACTCACCTAGCTAGCCATTGAGGAAAATTTACTTACCGTTAGTCAGATAGGGCTTGTTTTTTGACAACTTAGTCAGTAATTTAGTTGATTTTTAACTAGCAGACAAGCGTTATCATTATGCCCCTTTCCCCCCATGCTACATCGCAAGCAAAATGCTTAGCCAAAAGTACTACGATCACAGAAGACTTTATTCAAGTTGCTAGCCTTATCCAAGCAATAATTGAACATTGTGATGATAATTTTGCACTAAGTTTAAAGCCAGAGCTGATGTCTTGTGGCATACAACTGATAGAAAAATTACAACAGGCAGAATTACAAGCAACCAATTTAAATAACTTAAGTTTAGCCTTGGTAGAATTTGAACAACAATATCATGCATGGTTTGCGCAATTAGTACAATTACCAAAGACCAATTTTGCGCAATTAACTACTCTAGATAAGAAACTAAAAACACAACTTTTATGGTTAAAAGTAAGTCAAGACTTAACCCCATTATTAAATAATTTTTTTAATCAGCCAGACTATTCAACCAGCAAATACCAAAATATTATAAAATCTCCTAATGAACTGGCAATTGATGGAATTTTCAACTTAATTAAATTTTTAGAAAATTACCCGAAAAATTATACTAAACAAAATATCGATTATGCTAATGCTTGGAAAGTGACTTTAGAATTATTTTTAAATACTTTTGTTATGTATGAAGAACTTAATGTAGAATTTTCCCAACTTAAAAAAATGCTAAACCCACAAAATTCATTAACTGAATTTCAACAACAAATACAAAAATTATCTGGCCCGGCACGAGTAGCAGAAATCAATCGTTACTTACACTTTATTCAACATACTTTAAATTTACAAATTAAAGTATTAGAAAATTTTTATTTTCATTTATTACCGCATGAAGGTAAAGAAATTTGCTTTATGCTTGTAAGCAATTTTTATCAAGATGCGACTAATATGTTAAAAAATTTTTATTTAAGTCGATCTCAATTAAACTGCCTTAATTTAGTACTTTTGCAAATTAATGATTTTTATTTAAAATATCGTGGTCAATATAATAACCTAGATTTTCAAAAAAATGCTTTAGATGCTTTGGCAGATCAAGCCGATAGTTACTTTATTGAAAATGATATTTTTTTTAGTAAAGTTAAAAACTTCAGTATTAACCTTCAAGGAAATGTGCTTAAACTTAAAGAGCTTAATAAAGATAAAAAAGTTAAAAATAAAAAAAAGAAAAACACTAAAACTTCACGGATAGAAAAAATTAAATGTTTTATTAATGAATCTCTAACGCAACAACTTGAAACTAATCCTGAACAATTACAATGCTCTAAAAACCAATTAACTTTATTTGAAATTTATAATTTATCATTAAATCAATTATTTAAATTAATCCAAGGCATTGATTTCATTTTAAGCCCTAAACCCAAAATAGTTGCCCCCAGCGAAGAGCTTGCCTTGCCAGCGGCGCCCGATCACCCTGATCAATCTATTGTTAACCAAGCAATGGCGAACTTAAGTTTATCAACCAATACTCAATTAACACCGAGTCTACACTTAGCCTCAACTTCATCTTTAGAGTCAGCCTCAACTTCATCTTTAGAGTCAGCCTCAACTTCAACCTTAGAATCAATCTCGACTTCAACCTCAACTTCAACCTTAGAATCAATCTCGACTTCAACCTCAACTTCAACTGCCACCTCAGCATCAGAGCCAGAAGCAGAAACAGCATCAGAGTCAGAAGCAGAAACAAAAGCAGAGAAAATGCTTTGCCTTAACCCTAACCCTAAGTCAAGCACTTTATTATCACCCAACAAAGATAAACCTGACTCTACTAGAGCGCCTTTAGCTAAAGTGATCCCACCAATACCTACGCCGGTGCCACAACCTATGCCTTTTAAGAGATTGCCCATACATTGTGATCCTGACCATAGTTATCAGTCTTTACAGTTTTATAACTTAACCAAAAATGGCCTAGCCACTAAAACGCATGTGGCAGCAGATTGGAAAGCATTATATAAAATTTCGGATGAAAATAATATTGAGCGTTTTAAACGATTTTTCAATCAACCCAAAGTTGTGGCCAAACAAGGTCAAGCCGGATTTAAAATGATTACTGGACCTAACGCGCCATTTAAGCCGTACTATGAAATTAAAATATTAAATAAATTTCAAGGCGATATGCGAATATTACCCTCTCGTCCTATTATCGATCCACTAGAGGGCGCAACTTACCTGATTTTTAATCGATGTAATAAACACAGTCATCGTTAATAACCCTATCAATAACAGTAAAGCGTAGGTTATATTCTAATTAATTTTTTAGGTTGGTAAGTGGTTGATTAACATCAATGAGTTGCAGCTCAGATAATTCAGCCACCCACTTAATACCTGCCAAATAAGCACTTTGACATTGCTCAGGACTGACTCCCACTAAATCTTGCCAATGTCCAGTTTCAAAAGCAATCACATTTTTTAATAAGTCACCTAATTTCCCAGTTTGATAAAGCAATCCCGTTTTTACTAGTAAAGGTGCCTTAACTTCATGCATTAAATGACTCATTTTTATATTAAATAATGACTCAAATGTAGATAATAACCCCATAAGATAAGGCATATCACAGGATACTTCAAAATCATCGGGTGAACTTAAAAAACTACAAAATTTGCCACGGATCAGTGGTGTATAAACTGCCTCTTGGGTATATAATGGAAGCTCACTTAACGCTAAAACTAAACACCAATCACGTATTGATTTCCAATCTAGAGTAGATTGCATCATACTTAAATCTGCTAAACTATTGATTTTCAATCTAGGATAATGCCGATTTAACCCTTTAATTAACTGCTGAGCTAACTCAGGAAATACGTGTAATGTGCTGGCTAAATTTTGAAAATTGCTGTCTAAAGCTAATAGATTAATTAAGCATTGTGCTACATTATAATGAGTCACAAAACTACTTTTGCCTTTAATTAACAAAGGTTTACCAAAAAAATTCCCTTGGAAATAATGAAACCCCATTTTTTTGCATGCTGCATATTCTATATGAGTTTCTACTTTTTCTGCCAACCAACTTCCTTTAAAGTCAGATAATTTTTGTTTAAGTGCTTTAAGTTCTGGCCATGTATATTGCTTAATATCAATTTTTATAATAGAAATGTATTTAAAAATAGGAATATAGGCTTGTCGGTAACAAAAATCATCTAATGCTAAACAATAGCCTCGTTGATACAATGCCCATAACGCGTGTTGCACTTGAGCATCAGGTAATACGGTTTCTAATATCTCAAATACCACACGTTCTTTGGGTAAATAAAGAGGGGGATTTAAAATTAAATTTCGAGTTAAATTAATAAAGGCGCGATGTGGGCCAAGTAATTGATTTAACCCCACCTCTTTAAATGCATTAAAGATGACCGCTTCAGAGGCTTGATCATCATTGCGCTCAGCACAACTGGCATAAGCATTAGCGCGAAATAGTAATTCATAGCCCATCACTTTTATTTTTTGATCAAAGATAGGTTGTCGCCCTAACATTATTTCTGGTGTTATGTCAGTCAATTTGCCTATCCTTTTAATGTCTACCGGTTAAAATTTAATGTAATAACTTATTATTTTGATGAGCAACATCATAAAAAATTCAACAAGTTACTAGTTTTATACGCATACTCTATTTAATTTTAGACCATAACGTTATAATTTTGGGCTCGTTGTTAGTGACTTGGCCATATTTAACTAGGAATAAAATAATGCAATGCAAAAATACGCCCACCTCGTTTAGCACTTTCATGAAATTAACCCATTGGTTAATTTTTATCTTATTTGTTGTGCAATATTTTCTAGTTTATCGACGCAGTTATTTATTAGATACTGCCCCAGAAAAACTCCAATATATTTTATTACATAAATCATTGGGCCCTATCATCTTGGTTTTGGCGCTATTGATGTTAATCGCTCGCATACCGGGCAAGCGTCCCCCTTATCCTAAGGTGGCATGGGAAAGAAAATTAGCGAAAACGGTGCATTGTGGTTTATATCTAGCGCTATTGCTGATGCCATTATCTGGCATTACCATGTCATTGTTATCAGGCTATGGTTTATCGGTATTTGGTTGGTTTGATTTTCCGCAGTGGTTAGCCACCAATAAAGTCTTAGCAGGTAGTTTTTATACACTACATGTCTATACCAGCTATGTAGTATTAAGCTTAGTTGGCCTGCATATTATTGGCGCACTTTATCATCATTGTTATCGGCGCGATCGCAGCTTAAAGCAAATATTACCTGAAAGTGGGAAATAAATTATTTAAATCGCTCACTTGCCCGGCGGATCGGACGATAAAAAGGTTGCCAAATGGTACTATTAATATGATCGGCCATCGATTGGGTAGGCACGATTTGGGCGACCCCTTCATCGCAGGCTTGCTGAGCAACACGCTGTGCAATATGAAAAGCAATTTTCTTTAAGTCTTTTAACTTAGGTAATAATGGAGCCCCTGGTTGATTACGTACTGGGGCCAATTCACTTAAGGCTTGCGTAGCCGCCCATAGCATATTATCGGTCAGTTGAGTGGCATGCGTTGCAATAATGCCTAAGCCTATACCAGGAAAAGAAAGGGCATTATTGCATTGTGAAATTTCAAAAGTATGGTTACCCAAGGTCACTGGTTCAAAAGGGCTACCACTGGCGATTAACGCGCGTCCTTGTGTCCATTGTAAAATATTTAACGGAGTGGCTTCGCAATTTTCGGTTGGATTGGATAACGGAAAAATAATTGGCCGCGCCACTTGTTGCGCCATTTCCCAAATCACTTCTTGAGTAAAAGCGTTACGCAATGTAGAACAGCCCACCAAGATAGTAGGACGTACCGCTTTTACCACTGTGAGTAAATCAAGGTTATCTTGCTTTGGCCAATCTTGAATGTCTGCACTGTCTCGCGCGTAAACGGCTTGAAATTCACTGATTGAACTCATATTTTTTAGTAATAAACCAGGTCGGTCCATTAACCAAAAGCGCTTCTTTGCCTCCTCTGGATCCAAACCACAACGGACCATGGCTTGACATAATTGATCGGCAATTCCAATCCCGGCTGTCCCGGCCCCAAACACCACAATACGTTGATTTTCTAACGGTACATTGGTCGAACCAATGGCCGCTAATAACGCCGCCAAGGTTACAACTCCTGTGCCTTGCATGTCGTCATTAAACATACAATGTTGGTGCTGATATTTTTCTAAAATACGACGGGCATTATCGCGACCAAAATCTTCCCAATGTAAAAAAGCATTAGGAAATTTTAAATGGATTAATTTAACAAATTGTTCAATATAGGCATCATAATCGGCCCCTTGTAACCGCTTTTGTCGCCACCCCAAATACATCGGAGCATTTAATAAGTTAGAGTTATTGGTTCCCACATCAAGCATTATCGGCAATACTCGATATGGATTGACGCCACATAAGGTATATAATACGGATTTAGCAATTGGAATATCCATTCCGCCAATGCCTTGGTCGCCTAACCCTAATACGCCTTCGCCATCGGTAACCACAATCAAATCAATATCTGGATGAGTGCGGTTATCTAAGATCTGACTCATATGGGCGCGATCAGGATAGGCAATATACAATCCACGTGGTTGCCTAAACTCACGACAAAATTCTTTAACTGCCGAACCGATGCCCGGGGTATATACCAACGGCAGTAACGCGGCTAAGTCTTCAGTTAATAATTTATAAAACAGCACTTCATTTTTGTTATGTAAATTATTAAGATAAATATGCTTTTGTAAAATACTGGGATAACGTTGATATTGATGGCGTGCTCGCTCGAGTTGTTGTTCTAACGATTCAATTTCAAAAGGCAACTTACCTAATAAGCCTAACTCAACTCTTTCACTTTGACTAAAAGCCGAGCCTTTATTGAGTAATGAGTTATTTAACAAAGCTTTGCCGGTTAAGTCAGTTTCGATCCACTCATGCCCAGTCTCATGATTGATATGCGTTGTATATTTAATCATTGTTGGTTAAGCCAATTCCTTGCATTGTAAAATAAATTCATCCATGGGCTTTGTTGCCAAGTTGACGGACACCAAGAAAATTGCACCGTTCTAAACGTTCTTTCCGGATGTGGCATAATAAGCGTGACGCGTCCATCGCTAGAGGTCAAGCCGGTGATCCCATGGATTGAACCATTGGGGTTATCCGGATAGGTCATCGTTGGCTCACCTGCACTATTCACATAAGCCAAACTCACCAATTGTTCTGCCATTACGGCTTGTTGCGCTGCCTCACTAGCAAATGCCACTTGCCCTTCTCCATGGGACACCACAATGGGTAATTGTGAACCTTGCATCCCTTTGAATAATATAGAAGGAGACGGCTGAATTTTCACCTGTGCCAGACGTGCCTCAAATCGATTAGAGCGATTGCGCACAAAAGTTGGCCAATGCTGCGCACCGGGGATTAAAGTTTTTAAGCCAGATAACATTTGACAACCATTGCATACGCCTAAGCTAAAGGTATCCGCTCGTGCAAAAAATTGTTCAAACATTGTCCGTAAACGAGGATGAAATAAAATAGATTTTGCCCAACCTTGACCTGCCCCTAATACATCACCATAGGAAAAACCACCACAGACTGCAAGCCCTTGAAATTGAGCCAAGTCTTGACGCTGCGCAATTAAATCCGTCATATGAACATCAATGGCTAAAAAACCTGCTTGGGTAAAAGCAGCGGCCATTTCCAAATGCCCGTTAACACCTTGCTCACGTAAAATCGCCACTTTAGGCTTGAATGACAAAGACCGCGGGATTTTAGTGGGAGTAAAGCTTAAGTGTGGGCGCAACCCTAAGTTCTCTGGGCTAAGCTGCAATAAATACGCTTCTTGGGCACAACTGGAGTTATCGCGCAATTTTTGGATCTCATAACCTGGACGTGACCATAAAGCTTGTAGAGATACGCGCGATTGTTGGTAAATGGTGCTTTTTGCATGGTAAAGACGAATTTCATCTTGTGCTAAATTTAGGGTGGCCAATTTAGCCGTGGCAATACCCACTTCTTTAAATTGAGTTTGCACTGCACTCAGATCTGCATTATAAATTTGAATCACTGCGCCTAATTCTTCGTTAAATAAAGCGGGGATCCATTGAGTGGGATCTTCAGTAAGCGCCCCCAAATTAACCTCTAAGCCAATTCTTGAGGCAAATAAATATTCACATAAAGTCACCCATAAGCCGCCATCACTGCGATCATGATAGGCCAAAATTTGTTGTTGCTCGCGTAGCTGTTGCAACACTTTAAAATAACTAAGTAATTGCGCTGGCGTTTCCACATCCGGGGTAGTACTACCCAATTGATTAGTAATTTGCGCTAAACAACTGTTCCCTAACCGCATTAACCCATTGGCCAAATCAATATATAATAAACAGCTATCGGGCTCAGGCCTTAAATAGGGCGTTAAGGTATGACGCACATCTTTAACTGGGGCAAATGCTGAAATGACCAAAGACAGTGGGGCCAGCACGGCTTGGTCTGCCCATTGGGTACGCATCGATAGCGAGTCTTTACCCACCGGAATGGTTAAATCTAAAGCAGGGGCCAATTCTAAGCCAATGGCTTTTACTGCTTCATATAACGCAGCAGCTTGTTGTGGATCGCTAGCGGCTGCCATCCAATTACCGGATAGGCGAACTTGTTTAAGCTCAGTAATATCTGCTGCGGCAATATTGGTCAGCGCCTCCCCCAAAGCCATTCTAGCGGCAGCACTGGGATTAATAACTGCCAATGGGGTGCGCTCGCCCATGGCTAAAGCCTCACCATGAAACTCTGCAAAGCCAGCTGCAGTAACTCCACAATCGGCAATGGGTAATTGCCAAGGACCTACCATTTGGTCACGACAAACTAAGCCACCCACTGAACGGTCACCAATAGTAATTAAAAAACTTTTATCCGCCACAGCAGGAAATTCTAAAATCTTCTCCAAATAATCACTCAATTGTTGCAACGAGAACTGCAAGGTGTCTGTAGCGCCTGGATAGGGAGCAATGGTTTTAGCTAATTGCGGCGAGTTATCAAACATTAATGCCATAGAGACATCCACTGGCGATTGTTTAAAGTGGGCATCTACCACCGCCAGATCTTGATTTAACGTGGCTTCACCCACTACTGCAAAAGGACAACGTTCACGATTTGCCAATGCAGTAAATGTGGCTAAGGCATCTTCTTGAATTGCCAATACGTAACGTTCTTGCGCTTCGTTACACCAAATTTCTAATGGGGACATTTGGGGCTCTGCATTAGGAATTTTACGCAATTCAATGCGCGCACCGCGTAAATGATCGTGTACCAACTCTGGCAAGGCATTACATAAACCACCAGCCCCCACATCATGAATACTTAAAATGGGATTTTGCTCATCCAATGCCCAACAGCCATCAATGACTTCTTGGCAACGACGTTCCATTTCCGGGTTAGGTCGTTGCACGGAGGCAAAATCTAACGCCGTATCAGATTGTCCCGAAGTTACTGAAGACGCAGCTCCCCCCCCTAACCCAATACGCATTGCAGGACCGCCCAATACAATCAATAAAGATCCAGGCGGGATATTTTGTTTTTGTACTTGTTGAGCATCAATATTACCAAAACCTCCGGCCAGCATAATGGGCTTATGATAACCAAAAGTTTGGTCATTAACTTGTTGTTCATAGGTTCTAAAATAACCATTAATATTGGGGCGACCAAATTCATTATTATAATTGGCCCCTCCTAACGGGGCTTTTAACATAATCTCTAAGGCAGAGGCGATCCGTGTAGGATAGCCAACACATTGTGATTCCCAAGGTTGTAAGTAACCAGGAATGCATAGATGGGAAACACTAAACCCAGTTAAACCTGCTTTGGGCTTACCTCCTCGACCCGTAGCGCCTTCATCGCGGATCTCTCCACCTTGTCCGGTGGCAGCCCCTTCAAAAGGCGCAATGGCGGTAGGATGATTATGGGTTTCCACTTTCATTAAAATGCCCAAGTCACTACTTTGAAAACCATAATGTTGAGTATTGGGATCTGCAAAAAAACGTTGCGTGGTTGCTCCAGCAATCACCGCTGCATTATCAGCATAGGCGCTCCAAATATGCGCAGAATTATTTTGATAGGTATTTTTTATCATATCAAATAAAGTCAATGGCTGTACTTGGTTATCAAGGGTCCATTGCGCCTTAAATATTTTATGTCGACAATGTTCTGAGTTGACCTGAGCAAACATCATTAATTCTACATCACTGGGATTACGCTTTAAATTAACAAACGCTTGATAAAGGTAGTCAATTTCTTGATCACTCAGTGCCAACCCTAAGTCTTGATTGGCTTGTTTAAGTATTGACTTACCTTGCGCCAACAACGGAATAAAACGCACTGCTTGTGGGGGCGATGACAGCCCATTAAGCTGCTGGCTTAAATCATCAGTGACATATTGCGTCATCCGATCATATAAATAAGGTCCTATCTCAAACAGTAATGAAATGTTATGCGGTTGCGCAAAGGTGAGTTGATATTGCTGGCCATATTCAATCCGGGTAACCTGATGTAAGCCACAAATATGTGCAATATCGGTGGCTTTAGAGCTCCAGGGCGAAATGGTACCCAGGCGCGGCAAAACCCAAAGTAAAGCGGTGGTGGCAGTTGCACTGGGCACTGTAGTGGGCTTAGCCTCTAAAATATCCTCTAAGCGCGCTATGGCAGAGCGCGCTAATTCTGTTTGAGTTTCTACCAAATAAATAGGGTAAACCACCATCTCAAAGAGAGGTTGGTTTTGCTGTAACCAATGTTGATTAAGCGCGGCAATGGGGGCAATGTTTAATGGCGTGGTGCCTTGAAAAAGCAAGATCATGGGCTATAACTTTTGACTAAGTTGGAAAGCGCCATGATACTTGATTTGCGCGTGACTCTCTAGGGCCAGGCGGCTTGGATTTAGACTTTAGCTCAGCCTTTATCATGCTTTGCTTGGCGCTTGGCTTTAAAAAAATCAGTCAGTTGTTGACCACATTCTTTGGCCAAAATTCCTCCTTGCACCAAAATTTGGTGGTTTAAATGCGGCAAAGTAAGCAACTGAGCACAACTACTAATGGCCCCAGCTTTGGGATCATAGGCGCCAAAGACCAATCTTTTAATGCGCGCATGCACCAATACTCCTGCACACATCATACAAGGCTCGAGAGTCACATAAAGGGTAGTGTTGACCAATCGATAATTTTGTTGGGTAATGCCTGCCCCTCTTAATGCCATCACTTCCGCATGAGCACTGGGATCTTGTAAGCTAATGACTTGATTGTAGCCTTGGCCTAGTAACTTTTGCTCACCCACCACCAAGGCGCCAACGGGGACTTCACCTTGGTCTTTTGCCTGTGCTGCAAGCTTTAAGGCTTGTTGCATCCAATACCCATCATCTAGATCTGGCATTATTCCCATTCAATGGTAGCTGGCGGCTTACTGGAAATATCATAGGTCACTCTAGAAATCCCCGTGACTTCATTAATGATCCGACTAGAGGCCTCTTCTAGTAATGTATAAGGCAAATGTGCCCAGCGCGCCGTCATAAAATCAATGGTTTCCACAGCACGTAATGCCACCACATAATCGTATTGACGGGCATCTCCCATCACGCCTACCGACTTTACTGGTAAAAAGACTGCAAAAGCTTGATTGACTTGAGCGTAGAAATCGTGTTTGCGCAAGACTTCAATAAAAATTGCATCAGCTTGGCGCAATATGGCTGCGTACTCGGGTTTCACTTCACCCAATATTCTCACCCCTAAGCCAGGTCCTGGAAATGGGTGGCGAAAAATCATTTTTTGGGGCAACCCTAGCCGCAGCCCTATTTTTCTAACTTCGTCTTTAAACAAAGTTTTCAATGGCTCTATCAGTTTTAATTGCATGGTTTCAGGTAAGCCGCCCACATTATGATGTGATTTAATCACCTGTGCTTTGCCGGTTTTAGTCCCTGCTGACTCTACCACATCAGGATAAATCGTGCCTTGCGCCAGCCATTTTGCATTAGGTAATTTTGCGGCTTGCTCTTCAAACACTTCAATAAAAGTCTTACCAATTTGTTTACGTTTAGCTTCTGGACAATGGATCCCAGCTAAGGCTGCATAAAATCGCGCGGCAGCATCCACCTGAATCACTTGGATCTCATGCTCTTTAAATACCGCCATTACTTCTTTGGCTTCTTCTAAGCGTAATAAGCCATTGTCCACAAAAATACAGGTTAATTGCTCACCCAGCGCTTCATGTAATAACGCCGCCACTACCGAAGAATCCACACCGCCTGAGGCACCTAAAATAACCTGCTCTTGAGGGCCCACTTGTTGGCGAGCCTCCTCAACCAATGTCTCAATAATTTGATCTGGGGTCCAATTGGCTTGGCAACCACAAATTCGATATAAAAAACGTTCTATAATCAGTTGACCTTGCGCGGTATGCGTCACTTCTGGGTGAAATTGTAGGCCATACCAGGGTTTTTCTAAATGCGCCATGGCCGCAATCGGCGCATTATCACTGCCACCAATACAAATAAATTCAGGGGGAATTTCGCTGATCTGATCGCCATGACTCATCCAAACGGCTAAAGGACCAGGATCTAAAGACGCTGGATCGCCCGTTAAACCCTCCAATAAAATACTAGGCGCAACTATATTAAGCATGGCATGCCCATATTCACGTTTTGCCGCTTGATGAACCACCCCGCCTAATTGTAAGGCCATCGCTTGCATTCCATAACAAATGCCTAATATGGGACAACCTAATTCAAAAATCAAAGGATGGATCCGTGGCGTTGTTGCCGCCACTACGGTATCTGGCCCCCCCGATAAAATAATACCTTGCGGGTTAAAGGCTTGAATGGCTTTGATATCCATATCAAAGGCATGAATTTCAGAATAAACCCCTGCTTCTCGCACACGCCGCGCAATTAACTGGGTATATTGGGAACCAAAATCCAAAATCAGAATTTTGTGTTGATGGACATCAATCATATTAGAACTCTATTACTACGCCATTTTAAAAGTTAATTAATTTTCGGTACGGTAATTGGGGGCCTCTTTAGTGATATGCACATCATGTACATGGTTTTCTTTAACTCCAGCATTAGAAATTTTCACAAATTGGCTATTTTTTTGCATCATTTCAATATTGGTTGCTCCGGTGTAACCCATGCTAGAGCGCAGGCCACCCATAAGTTGATGCACCACATTTAACATCGTGCCTTTATAAGCTACCCGACCTTCAATGCCTTCTGGGACCAATTTTTCTTCTGCGACATGCGATTGGAAATAGCGATCTTTAGAGCCTTGCGCCATTGCACCTAATGATCCCATGCCCCGATACATTTTATAAGAACGACCTTGATACAAAATGGTTTCTCCCGGGGCTTCATCGGTCCCTGCCAGTAAGCCGCCAATCATCACCAATGAGGCCCCTGCGGCAATGGCTTTAGAAATATCCCCTGAAAAACGGATCCCACCATCAGCAATAATGGGCACCTGAGTATGTTTTAAAGCTTGATAAACTTCAGAGATAGCCGTCATTTGCGGCATCCCCACGCCCGCAATAACTCGAGTAGTACAAATCGAGCCAGGACCAATCCCCACTTTCACTGCATCCGCACCCGCTTCTACTAAAGCTAAAGCTGCTTTGGCGGTAGCAATATTGCCCCCAATTACTTGAATGGTGGGGCATTGGGTTTTAATCCATTTAATTTGCTCTAACACACCTGCCGAATGACCATGTGCCGTATCAACGACAATCACATCAACTCCCGCGGCCGCCAAACCTAAAATCCGCTCTCGTGAATCGACCCCGGTGCCCACTGCCGCCCCCGCTCTAAGGCGACCTGAACTGTCTTTGGAGGCAAAGGGCTTTTCTTTGGCTTTTTGTAAATCTTTTACGGTCATTAAGCCTTTTAATTGAAAATCCGCGTCAATGACCAGAATTTTTTCTAAGCGGTGCTTGCGTAATAAGCTCACCACTTCGGTCATATTGCTGCCTTCAGCTGCAGTAACCAATTTGGTTTTGGGGGTCATAATTTTAGCAACGGGTTGAGTTAAATCGGTTTCAAACCGCCAATCACGATGAGTAACAATGCCTTCCAAAGTATTATTGGCCGTCACAACCGGCACCCCAGAAATGCTGTAACGCTCCACTAAATTTAATAATTCCCCAACCGAGGTTTGTGGGGTGACCGTAATGGGATCACTGACAATACCACTTTCGTATTTTTTAACTTTAATGACTTCTTCAATTTGATGGTCAATACTCATATTTTTATGAATAATGCCAATCCCACCTTCTTGGGCTAAGGCAATGGCCAACCGGGATTCAGTGACCGTATCCATTGCTGCTGAAGCCACTGGAATATGTAGTGCAATCTCCCGGGTCAGCTGAGTGGTTAAATCCACGTCTTTAGGCAATACCGCAGAATATGCAGGCACTAATAATACATCATCGAAGGTTAATGCCTCGCCAATAATTTCCATAGATAAAACCCCTTAGCCTTGCGACTTTCTGGAAAAAAATAATCGGTTATTGTACCCTGCTATATAAGTTATTTAAAGGATATAATGATGAGCTTTTATGTTAATCCCCTTGAACGGGCTGAAATATATTCAGTTTCAGAGCTTAACTTAACCACTAAAGCCATTTTAGAAGAAGCTTTTCCTGGACTTTGGGTCAAAGGAGAAATTTCTAATTTTAGTTGTCCTCAATCTGGTCATTGGTATTTTACCTTAAAAGATCCCAAATCACAGATCCGTTGTGCAATGTTTCGCGGTCATAATTGGAAAGTTAACTTTCAGCCTGCTAGTGGCAATGAAGTGACCCTATTGGCCAAAGTGAGCTTATACACTGAACGCGGCGACTATCAACTGATTGCAGAGCAAATGTTACCCAGTGGTGAAGGGCAATTACGAGTGGCTTATGATGCATTAAAGCAAAAGTTGGCCGCTGAGGGGTTATTTGCCTCTACCCATAAGCAAGCACTTCCATTATACCCTAACCATATTGGGCTCATCACCTCTGCCACCGGCGCTGCCATTCGAGATATCCTAAGCGTATTACAACGACGTTATCCCAAAGCAAATGTCTGGCTTTATCCATGTTTAGTACAAGGGAACAATGCCGCCGCTGATATTATTCAAGCACTGGAATTAGCCCATCGACACGGGCTTTGTGAAGTATTAATTTTGGCACGCGGCGGCGGCTCATTGGAAGATTTATGGCCCTTTAACGAAGAATCGGTAGCTAGAGCTATCTTTAAAAGTCAGTTACCAATTATTAGCGGCGTTGGGCATGAAACGGATTTTAGTATTGCAGATTTTGTAGCCGATCAACGTGCTCCAACCCCTTCTGTGGCGGCAGAAACCGTGGTGCCTGATTATCGCAATGTGCTAAAAATATTATATAGTTGGGAACAGGCGCTGCATAAAACGCTACAACGTCAATGCCAAGATTGGGCGCAAACCCTAGATTATTATGAAAAACGGCTTATTCATCCTGGAACTCGACTACGGAATTTAACCGAACAATTAACCCTGGCGCAGCATCGACTCAATATCGCATTTGGCCACCGCTTTGAAGCCCTGCAGCGTCAATTTAACAGTGTCACCGTGACTTTTGAACACCAAAGCCCTTTAAAGCGCTTGCCCCATGCCATATCACAAGTTACACAACTGGAAAATCGATTGCATAAAGCCCAACGCTTGCTGTTAACCCAAAAAAGTAGCGCTTGGTTAAAAGCCAGTGAAGCGCTAGAGTTAATCAGTCCCATGGCCACGCTGACTCGAGGTTATAGTATTACTTATGGGCCAGATCAAAAGATTATACGCACTGTTAATTCCCTAAACATTGGCGATTGGATCCAAACTTATTTGCAAGATGGGGTACTACATAGTCAAATCCAAAATATTAATCAACCTCACTTCAAAGGAAAATAAGCCCACGTCAATCATTTAACCAATATTTATCTAAATGATTTAATAAAAATCCGCCCCCAAATAAAGGATAGGATTGATGCAGCAAAAACAATATATCCAAGCTTTACCCCCTGATCACAAAGCATGGATAGCCGCACGAGACGAAATTAATAGTGGTAACTACCATAACTTTCAACGTTACTTAAAGCAAAAAACCTCATCTTTATTAGATTTGGCACAAATACTACATAACTACAATACCAGCTATAGCTTATATCATTTAGGCTGTGCTCTAGAAAATTCTTCAATTACTACTCTCAATTTAAGTTTAAATGGCATTGAGGACTTAGGGTTTTTGGGGTTAATCCAAGGATTAACTTGCAGTGGTGTACGCAAAATCAACCTAAGCTTAAATAATATTAGAGCAATAGGACAAGCCACATTACGCTTACCAATAAATTTTGATAGAGAAAAAGTTTACTCGGAAATTCGCAATATTTGGGGTTTGCTATTTAACTTTGCAATATCCCAAACTAAAATCACCCATCTTGATCTAAGTTATAATTGTTTTCGCGCCCCAGGAATATGCAACTTAGTTTTGGCTTTATATCAAACCCCAATGAAATCTTTGCAATTGCATGGCAATTGGTTAGGAGATGACACCTATCCTTTAGCCCAAGCATTGACTTTTACGCATATTGAACATCTAAGCCTTAGTCTTAACCATATGGGCAATATCGGTGTAATGCATTTAGGCGATATATTACCCATTACTCAATTAAAAACACTTAATCTAGATTGCAATAGTGAGATTAACGATAACGGTGCCGCATATTTATTAGATAATTTAATCCATAGTCAACTGAACTCTTTAACTCTCATTGATACTTCAACCAGCTCGATGCTTAAACAAAAATTGCAAAGAGCATTAACTCAACCTTACTCTCGTTTGCCGCAAACTCAATCTGAATATCACGAGCTTGATGCAATGACGCAAAATTACTTACCTTTAAAGCAATTAAGCACTTTAACCCCGCCGCTTATATTAAGTAATAATGAGTTAGCTGATATTAAAAAGCTATGGTTAAACTAAATTTTAATGATTTATTTATTTTTATCTATTATTAAGCCATAATAGGCGCGGTTAAAATACCATGTAATACCATTGTTATTAACCCAACTATTCTTTGTTTATTACTAAATGAACAGCAGTACAATACCTTAACCAGAGCGCTCTTTTATGCCCTACCCTGCTATTTCTATACCACCACTTAAGCTTCATGCCCAATCTTTAGCACATGCCTTGCCCAATCTCTTAATTGAAGTTAAAGCAGGATATTATGCTAATTTTCAAACTTATTTACGTACTCAAGCCAGCAATACCCTTAATTTATCACAACAATTACAAGACATTACCCTAAATGAAATCCAGCATCTCACCTACGCTTTAATCGACAGTCCCATTACAGTACTTGATTTAAGTATCAATTACTTTACAGATATTGAGTTATTAGCCATTATCCAAGGACTAAACGGCACGCCAATACAAAAAATCAACTTTAGTCTTAATGATATTCAAGGCTTAGGAAGCAACTCATCAAAGCTATCTACAGATAGCTGGCAGTTAGGACAAGCCAAAGCATGGGACAACACTCGTCATTTTTTACAACATGCAATGGCGCAATCTTGGAGCTTAGCACTCAATACTGCATTGAAACGCACCAACATTAGCAAATTAAATTTTAGTAGTAATGATCTTAATAGCAATGGCGCCTCTAACCTTGTGCGCGCTTTAGCAGGAACTGAGCTTACCCATATCGATTTTAGTGGTAATTCTATTGAAGATAGCAACATTACCCCACTAATGCATGCCTTAGAAAATACACAATTAACTAAACTAGATCTGAGTTTAAACCATATCAGTGATATTGGTGCGATTAATATTGCACACCACCTAACCAGTACTCAATTAACCAACTTAAATTTAAGCCTCAATCGAAAGATTGGTGATAAAAGTGCTAAAGTATTTAAACAAATATTAAGTGACAGCGAAATAATAAAACTGCGCTTAGCCCATACCAGTGTCAGCACATCGATGCAAACCTCATTAAATCAGGCCTTAGAGCAACAACATGATATGCTCGAATTTTATTGTTTTAAACGTTCTGCTGAAATACCACGGCATATTAATTATTTACCGTTATTGCAATTAACCCACAGTGATTTAGCAAGTCCTACTCGTTATAATAATAACATCAGATATAAACAACCAAGATCAGACCTACAATTTACCCGTAAAACATTGCAATAAATCTTTAGTGACCATGAATTGATTAATTAATTTGCCTAATAGCACTGGTATAAAAATTGACAAGTTTAAGTATACATCATAAAAAATAATTTTATGTATCTGCAATATTAATATCCATTAAATTAAACTATAATCACTTAGCAAAATAAGTATAGATAATTATATTAATCAATAGGGATTTATTTTTATGCCAACATTTAAAAGATTAGATAATATATCACCTTGCGACTCTCTAGTTATGGATATGGATTTTAATGAAATATTGCAACAAGCTTTTCAAGGCAATTATTTGGATCTGCAACATTATTTAAGAAAAAATTTAATAAAAGAAATTAATTTAGAAAAAAAAATAGACTCAGCTTAATTTGTCACAATTACTAAAAGACATCAATCATAATAAACTTCAATATTTAGGACAATCTTTAAAAAATACACCAGTCACTCATTTAAATGTTAGCAACAATTACTTTACCCATGATGAAGTGCTCTCTTTAATTCAAGGCTTACAAGGTACTCAAGTTACTGAAATTAATTTTGGTCTCAATAATATTTTTAAAGAATATTCTGGCATTACCAATCAACTATTGAATAATTGGATAATTTCTCTACAAACAGCATTGCTTGCTACAAAAATTAATCTGCTTGATTTTAGCAAAAATGATCTCAATGCCACTGGTGCCACTAACTTGATAGCAGCAACGTCACAAACCTTAGTGACTAGCTTTAACTTTACCGGAAACTGCATCTCTAAGCAAAATATGCAACGGCTAGCACAAGCTTTAACTATTTCTCCAATTACTACACTTAATCTTAAGTTAAACCAAATTTGTTCTAGTGCGCTAAGACAATTATGCGCTGAGTTACCACGTTCTCAGTTAGTGACGCTAAATTTAAGTTTTAATCAAGAGTTAACTGATACTAGCGCGCAGCTACTAAAAACAGTGCTTTTAAATACGAAAATTATTGAGCTCAATTTAAATAATACCGGCATTAGCGCTATACCAAAAGCGCAATTAGCTAAGCTAACTGATACACAAAAACAAAAAATAATTGAAGAAATTTATAGTTCAACTAACCATCAACCAATGATTTATCATCAACCTACTTATTTACCGTTATCCAATCAGCATCAGGTTAACCATTTACTCCTTGAGCAAAAACAAGGTACGCCTGATAACAGCGAACCCAGTGTTATCTCGGATACGTTAAATAGTCAAAAAGCGCCAATGCTGAAACGCCTACCTACAGCAGCATATAATCCAGAGAAACACATAGCATTTCAAACTTTATTTAAATTGTTACCCTTAGTCTTCCAAGGGCATTATGCACTGCTGCGTACTTATTTACACAATTTTAGCGTAAATACCCTTAACTTATCCTATCAATTAACCAATATTTCTTTAAACCAACTGCAGCATCTTGGTTACGCCTTACAAGGCACCGCAGTTCACTCCATTGTGGTCAGTAATAATCACTTTTCTAATCAGGAAATGTTAGGCTTACTTAAGAGCCTTTATGGTACTCAAATTACCTCCATTGATTTTAGCCATAATGATATCCATGCTATTGATCAAAATAAACACAATATGAACAATCCCACTCCGTCACCCTTAATCCATAACGACTCATGGTTACTAGGCAAAGCGCAATATTTTGATTCAATTGGTCATACGCAATGCATTACACAGCATAATTGGATAGCAAATTTACACCAAGCCTTACTTAATACTCAAGTCACCCATCTTGACTTAAGTGGCAATGATCTTGGTTCAGTTGGGGCTCACTCATTGTTACAAGCTATACAAGGAACCTTGGTAACACAGCTTAATTTAAGGAATAATGAGATTGAAGCAGAAAGTGTCCATGTTATTACCCAGTCTTTAACTAAAACTCAGCTTACTCACCTTAATCTTAGCCACAATCAAATGAATAATATTGGGCTAACCCAACTTGTAATGAGCTTAAAAAATTCTCAATTAACCCATCTTGATCTTAGCTTTAACCCACAGCTCAATGACCAAATTGCTAAATATCTAATCAATATTTTGCCATTAACCCAAATAACAAATCTTAACCTTAATGGCACTAGCATTAGCCCAAAGTTAGCGGATAATTTAGCAAAAATACTAGAGCAACAACATAATAAAGCAGATCTTGCTTTTTATGCTACTGAGCATAGTTTGCTTGAAACTTCGCCGTTTATAGCTCAATATACTCCATTGCAACGAAATGCTAATTTGATGGCAACGCAAACCCTTGAGGTAATACCATCACCTACCTTTACCAAGCCAACCATCGGCTAATAAGGTTATTAAGCTATATTCCTTACAAGTAGTTCTATGCCAATTCAATTATTTTCTATTAATCTTCAATATATTAAGGGTATCGCTTAAGCGATACCCTTAACTCAAAAGTTATTGCTAAATACAATGCCGTAGAGCCATATATCCTGTATATCTACTTTGGGTCATAATTTTATGCACAAGCGCCATTTAATGGCGTAACCAGTACTATTTACCAATCTCTTATCAAATCGAGAACCATTTAATCACTATAAACAATGTATTCTTTGATTCACTAATTTTTAGCCAACCTCATCACTCTATAATTTAATTACCTACACAATAATTTATTAACTGGTAACTTGTCTTTACTAAGCTCGCTTAAAATTTTAATTGTGTATATCAGCTTTTATAATTTTAAATTTGATGTATTATAGCCTATTTTAAATCAATCTTTAGTTACTCATTAGCCACTACTTAATTTAACTTCTTTAATAACTCATAGGTAATAAATAAACATTTATGAAACGAGCCCATAATTCAAATGCTATTTTTTCTACAAAACCAACAAAATTTAACCATAATTTAACAGATCTTTTAAGATTGTTGAATAAAAATAGTTATCAAGCTTTTACTCATTATTTAATCGGTAATCAAATATCTATACTTAATTTATCACAACTCCTACAAAAAACTAATCCAGTACAATTGCACTATTTAGGCAAAGCTTTACAAGGTACATCAGTAGTTCATTTAGATGTTAGCACTAATTACTTAACTAATGATGAAGTGCTGTCTTTGATTCAAAGCTTATCTAATACTCAAGTGAGTGAAATTAATTTTAGCCTCAATGATATTACTGGCGTTATGGGTCCTAGTTACGACGCTACTTTAAATACCCTTTCCAATGCTTGGATTAATTGCTTAAATTCTGCATTACTTGCCACAAAAATTGAAAAATTAGATTTTAGCTGTAATGATTTAAGTACTGCGGGAGCCTCTACCTTATTAGCCGCAACCTTAGCAACTCAAGTGACCAACATTAACTTTGCGGGTAATTGTATTGGCAAACAACATATGGATTTGCTAGCACAAAATTTAATTCACTGTCCCATAACTAATCTCAACCTGAGTTTAAACAAAATTTGTTATACCGGATTAGTTAAATTGAGTACTAGGTTGCCATCATCGTCATTAACTATCTTGAATTTAAGCCTTAATCCAGAATTAAATCATGGTGCCGCGGCTTTATTAAAAACTATATTGCCACATACACAACTCATTGAGCTTAATCTAGATAATACTAATATCAGCACTATTGAACAAAAAGAATTAGCCGCACTGATTGAGCATCAACGAATAAAGCTTATTGAAGAAATGTATACTTCGATACAACAAGATTTAGCCACTAACCATTATTGTAGCTATTTACCTTTACAAGATATTACTAATCAATCCAACCCTAATCGTACAAGCTATAATATAGCTGAAAAAAATTCGTCTAAAGTTTCATCTAACTTTAATTTTAAGTAATTATAAGAATAAATTAACTATGTTGGTTAATTTGTTATGGCAAGCAACTAAGTCAGTGTTGATGACATCTGGCTTAGTTGGTTGTCATAACCTTTATCCAATGATTAATTGGCTTTAATGGTAAATAAAAATTTACCATTTGTTAATCATTAGCCACATTAAGCTTTTTTTAACCTCAACTTTAAATGCTTACTTGGCCTGCCCCTATCAGCGCAGTCATCGCCGGCCTTTTTGCTAATTTGCAATGATTAAATCTAATCATCACTGGATAACACCGCTTATCACGGTTTTTCATTATGCTGACATTACCATAGAATTAAATTAAGTTATTGATATTTATCATAATAATTTTAATACGCTTAAGCATAATTTTATGGCATTAAAAAATTAACCGTGTACTTGATACTTTTTTCAAATAGGCAGTTAACTTACAATTCTATGCAAGTCAATTACCAGCCATGGGAAATGCACTTAGGCAGATCAATGTTTTGCTAAATAATTTGAGCCTACTTATTTCCCTAATTAAGAGGTTATTTTATGAAAAGAGCGCATCAAGTAGCAAAGCAATCATCATCCAAGCAGGCCTACTTTAAGCCTGAACCTGAGCTACCAGAAATCTTGCCCAAAGTATATCAAGGGTATTACCAAGCTTTTCACGCCTATTTGCAACAGCATGCGCTTACCGAGCTCAATTTGGCCCAAAAATTAAGTGGCCTGTCTACTGAGGAA
>Ga0136604_1000075_pt1 | contig 59424 bp, 61 predicted proteins | sample AntRauFillE10628_FD_104928 | JGI IMG/M metagenome (GOLD analysis project Ga0136604, IMG submission 104928) | Saline lake microbial communities from Rauer Islands, Antarctica - Metagenome Filla E10 #628 | ecosystem: Environmental > Aquatic > Non-marine Saline and Alkaline > Saline | place...
ACTCTCCATCATCTTTGGCCACATTCGTGGCCAAGCTAACTGTAACAAATAAACAAGGAATAACACTGATCGTTAGAATAGCATTTTTCCATCCAAAGCGCTTCGACATATCTACCTCAACTAAAAGTCACTAAATTTATCTAGAAGCGAGAACTTCTCTATCTAGGGAACTCGCATTCATTAACTCAATTGTATTTTGAACTTTATTCTTTTTTCTAACTTCAAAATAAACTTTACCGTTATTTTTTTCACGACGTGGATTATAAGAAGTATAACCCAAAACATCTCCGACTTTCACTTGTAGACCTTTACTCACCTTGGGGATAAACTGTCCTAAAACGACAGATCTTGTATCATCGCCATGGTCTATCATAACGACATTTCCGTAAGCAGAGAGCTCTCCCGAGTACACAATTTCACCTGATGCTGAACTAGTGACTGGTCTACGTCCATCGTAGTAAAAGGTAACGCCTTTATTCTTGTGCTCAAACTTCGTAAACCCTTTTAGAGGGCTTTGAAATCTTGTCCCTTGGTCTTTCCTTCCCTGTGCTCGCGCCATAGCAAATTGAACTTTGAGTTTTGAGAATCGTTTTTGAAGTTCTTTTTCTTTTTCAATCTCACCAAGATAATTGTCAACGACGTTTTTCTTTTTGTTTTCAAGTTCATTAAGAAATGTTGCGAGCTCAACCTCGGTTTTAGAATAATCCTGAAAGTCTCTTATGAGTTGATTGAGCTCTTTTTCACTTTTTTCATTATGCTTAATTCTATCTCTCAAGGAACTCAATTCTTGAGATAAACTTTTAAATAGTATTTTTTCAGCTAAAAGTTTCGCCGGATTGGCCTCAGAGCTTAACTTGTTAAGAATGGCCCTTTTCATAGTGTTTTCTGTTAGTTCTTTTTTCTTAGCTAGAGTTTTTCCAGTTTTGCCTAACTCGGCCCTCAATTCATAAACTCTAGATTCAATCTTATGTTTCTTTTCGACTATCGAAACATATCTTTTATTACCTTTTCCAAGGTTTTCTTCCAGCTGGTTAATTTCGCTTTTAAGGTCATTAATATTTTCTTTTTGCTGATTCACTTGTTCTTCAACAAGTTCTAACGACTTGTTACTTTTATGTAACCCCGGTGCTTTTGCAGCTTCAGCGGGGAGAATCAACAAGCCTAATAAACAAAAGATTATTAAAGCAAAAACTTGTTCTTTTTTTAATGCCATGAAACTCTTCTCGTAACGGCCAAAAGTGGTAAAAAACCGGCCAAAAGGACGACCAAAATCATTATTGATGGAACAGAGAATAGCACCCCAATTACTGGGATCGCGAGCAAGGGAAGAAATAGTGCCATATAGGTTTTCGCAGCAACTTTGTTTCGTCTTTGAAATTGTTCAACGAGATAGGATTGTCGAGATAAAGGACCCGAAAGGTCAAGACCAAGGATAAACCAGAACAAACAGGCCATTCCCATAATGACCTCAAAGGCATTCCGTTCAAATAGCTCCCTAATCCAACTTTTTTGCACAACTTTCTTTTTCGTCGCTTGAACTGGACCCAACGTGACCTTAGATTCTCCGACAAGTCTTTTGAGGTAGTCTCTAATAAGCTCCCTTGAGTTTACCTGGAGTCCATCGCTAAAAATGACCTTTAGACCTGCGTAGTCCAAAGAAAGAAAAGACTCAGTGATTTCTGAACCTAGGCTTCCTATAATTTCTCTTACTTCAGTTTTAATACTTTCTTCTGCCAAGATTTCAACTCTTGCGACGCCCGGTAAATCCTGTAGATTTCTAGATATTCGGCTATGGTTTTCACGCCCGGAAACTAGTGCATGAAAATAAGGGAGGTCAAACTGTTGAGAACTTAAATATGGCATCCACTTCTTTTCAAGGCCAGGACCTATGAAACTTAAAACAAATAACGATATGCCTATTGTGACGAATGATCCCACTCTAAAAGGGTGCGAAAGTCCTAGCTTTACACATTGAGTTAAATAAAACATGCGTGCCCCGAATAGACTAATCTCCCTCCATCGAGGTGAGCAATTTTTCCAGTAAAGGACTTAACCAACTCTCTATTGTGGGAGGCCCAAACAACGGTCAAGCCTCTTTTGACATTATAAAGATTGAGAATATCAAAAATCTTTTTTGCATTTTGTGCATCTAGGGAGCTCGTCGGCTCATCTGCAATAAAGACATCGGGCTTAGTAAGCAGAGATCTAATGATTGCGACCTTTTGCTTAAGGCCTCCATTTGCATTTCGCATTTTTAGGTCCAAACGATCCGTCACTCCTAGAATACGACAGAGTTCATGCATATCTCTTAAGAAATCTTTTTTCTTAGAATAAAGGTCTGGGTCATAGGCCATCATCAGATTCTCTTCGCATGTTCGATTCAACATAATACGTAAATCTTGAAAGACTTGAGAAAGGAAACATCGTTTCGGACCCGCTTTAAGAACGCGACCAGATGAAGGGCTTAACTCTCCACTTAACAACTTCAAAAGAGTTGTTTTTCCTGCCCCGGAAGCTCCTGTAATAAAAAGAACTTCACCTCTTTGTATGTTGAGTTGAATATTTTTTAAGGCCCATATTGAATCGAAGACAACACTTACATCTTGAAGCTGAAAAAGTATTTCAGAACGGTGAGCCTGAGGATTTGTTTTTTGAAAAGTTTGGGAGTTTTGGAGCATGTTGAGACCTATCCTTAAGTCCTTGTTTTCAAATCATCCTGACTTGATGGCCAAATGAATGACCAGCCATAAGTTTACCTCATAGAGTGCCCCCAAGTAAAGCCTTGAGAAAACACAAGAAAAAAACTCCAGTATAAATTACTCAATCGCCCCTTCATCCTTCAAGAGCTTGTAAGCCGATTCTGAGCAAAAAACATTGGGAACAAAATTTGTACTATCGTGAAGCTTCGAAATAATTGAGTTTTCTACTTCAGCAAGGAGTTTTACTTCTCCATCATCGGTACTAATTTTCACAGGATCTCTTTCGAGTAACACATTGGCCTTCTGGGTATCTTTAACGATGTTTTTTGGAGACCTAACAAAAATAATATCTTTTTTGGGTAAGTCTCCAATCATCCAATCGGCCTTGGTTCCTTTCTCTTTTAATATATGCTGCATTTGATCAATTTTATTTTGGGCGCGCTTCATGATTTTCTCTCTCTCGTGCCCCTCATTCTGACTAATGAGTATTTGATTAAACTCAACTGATCGCACCGTCTTGGCACCGCTCTCTAGCAATAAAATTTTAGCAAGATCTTTCATACCAGGCTCTTTATCAAGAGATCCATCCATATATCTTTGATGAACGGCAGAAATAAAATAGGTGTCATTGAACTGGAAAAACATCATCGGTTCATTTTCTATCATCTCCAGTAGATCGCTATAGCGATAAACCCAACCTTTTTCCAAGAAGAAGTAGGTCAGTCTCTCGGCAATCGCGTCATACTTCGAGCCACGCGCTGAGCGAATAACCTGCGAGTACCATGCGAAACGCGCCATCAAGAAGTCTTCTACGCAATGAAGAGCATTATGTTTAATTGTTAAAATACGATGGTTTTGTATTTTCTCTACCTGGAAATGATAAAGTAAATACTCACGGTCATACGAGCCATACTTAAGGCCAGTGTAATAAGCATCCCGTAGCAAGTAATCCATTCTGTCACAGTCAATTTCAGAATGAAGTATTTGATTTGCAAGAACCGAGGGGTCAACACCTTTGACAAGGTCAGAAATCATTTGAGGATTAAGTCCATACTTCTTAATTATCTGAGTAATACCGCCGTCATAATCCGTGTTTTTTATAATAAAAGAGCCAAGGTTTTCGTGGTCATCTTTGAGTGTCTTTCCGTTTCTTGATTTCTGAGTTTCTCCAAAAGCAATATATGCTGTTTCTGTTGTGTGAGAAAAACAAAAAGTGCCTAAGTCATGTAGCAAAGCTCCAAGCCGAAGCGACTTGTGGAATACTGCATCTTTAGAACTCGAATTTACATCCATCAACTCGCTTTCGCTTACAGCGAGCCCACAAGACTCCAGAATTTTATGAGCATTAAACATGACTCCTATAGAGTGCCCAAAACGTGAATGCTCGGCTCCAGGAAAAACATAGAATGAAAACCCCAACTGCTTAATCCACCTTAGCCTTTGGTAAAAGGGCGAGTGAATGATCTCCCACTCCATTGGGGTAAGCTTGATAAATCCGTAAATGGGATCGAATATAACGCGAGATTTAGTGGTGGGAACTTCCATGTTTTTATTCTTTGGTCAAAGATTCACGAAAGGAGGTGGTCAACCTTGACCACCCCTTCAACGAAAAAATATGAATTTAATGAAGAGTCTTTTTAGGTGCCTTCTTACGTTTCTTTCTTGATTTCGTTTTCTTCACATCTTTAGTTAGACGAGCATAAATAGTCTCAAGAATTTGCTTGGCCTCACGGCGAAGAGAATTATCACTTACAAATCTATAAAAATTTTCAACGTCAGCAGAAGATCTGAAATTACGAAGAGTGCGTACAACTTCGGGACCGGCATTTGTTGTGTCATTCTCTTGCGTTGTTGTAGTCGTTGTTGTGGATGTGGACATGGTTTTCCTCCAAAAATTTCCCTCTCTAAGCTTAGAGAGGGAAGTTATATCATACGTATTTGAAATTAAGAATTCAAATCTAAGGGACCTTTAAGCTTCCTTGGGAGCGATCATTCCGTAGCTATGAAGCTTGTTGTAAAGCGTCTTAACCGTAATCCCTAGAGTTTTGGCCGTTTTCGTTTTGTTTCCAGAGAGGAATTCAAGTGTTTTACAGATATGACGTTTCTCTAATTCGTCTAGCGTCATCTCACTAAAATTATAGTCCTCTTCCTCAACTTCGTCGACTGGCTCCTCTGCCTTAGATACTGAATCGGCCAAATGGTCACGCTCAACGATCATGCTATCGGAAAGGATATAAGAACGCTCCATGACATTTTGCATTTCGCGAACATTTCCTGGCCAGTGATAGTCAAGAAGTGCATTTAAGGCACCTGGAGAGAGAGACTTATGCTCATCAGAAGCCTTCCCTGCGTTGAGAAAGTGAATCGCCAATATTTCGATATCTTCTCTTCTTTCACGGAGTGCTGGGGCGCGCAAATTCATGGTATTGAGTGAATAGTAAAGATCTTCGCGAAAACGCTCTTCTTGTACTAAACCTACAAGCTCTTTAGTTGTCGCTGCCAAAATCCTTACATTTGATCTATAAGGAACCTGACCACCAACTTTAAACGCCATTCGATCTGTCAAAAACCGCTGAAGTTTAGATTGTAAGTTTAAAGATAGGGCATCAATATTATTAATAAATAGTGTTCCACCATTTACGCTTTCAATGAGTCCTACTTTATTTTGAATTTGTGTAAAGTCACCTTCTTCACCAAAAAGCTCTTTCTCTAGTTGAACCTCTGGTAGAGAAGTACAATCGACAGTCGCAAAACCGGCTTCAGATCTAGAGCTGCGGCAGTGAATTCGACGCGCAATCATCTCTTTGCCAGTGCCGGCCTCTCCTTCAAGGAGAGAGTTAATATCAGTAGCAGCAATTTTGTCGGCCAAATGCAGCAAGACTTTCATTGATTCTGATCTTCCAACTATTTCTTTATCTTCGATTTTAAGTGCCGTTGAGACAGGCCCAGATGACTTGCTCTCTTGAAGCTCTTTTTCTTTTACTTCGATTTTTTTCATTAAAGCTTCATTTAAATGTTTTGCTGCGAGATACATTTTCATATTCACTAAAGGACGTCGAAGCTCATTTAAGACTTCGAGAACTTCTGTCATATGGTCGCGCTCAAACTCCAAGTCTTTATCAATAACTTGGAAGTGAATTGAAGCTATAACGATTCCATCAACAGCGATAGGCATACAGAGTTCTGCTTTGACCCCCTCTTTGGCCTCGTTGTGAAAAAGTGGGTCTCGAGAAACAGTATTAGAAAAATATGGTTTTTTCGTTCTTACAACGTGACCTACTGGACCTTCACCTTTGGCAAGAGTTTTTGATGAACTTGAGCTTTTGCCATTCTCGCAAATAAGAGCTGCAGATGAATCTTCATGAATAAGATAGACTTTGGTTTTGTCGGCCAAAGTAATACTATTTAGCCTTTTGGATAGTTCGGCAAAAAAGATTTTCTCATCTAATGTTCCCAAGAGAACGGTTGAGAGTTCTTCGATATTCGACTGAATTTTAGACGCTGGCTTAGTCATTGTTTATCTCCTAGACATTGATCGTGATTTACAGATTGAACGCGATGCGTAATTTCTATCATCATGATACAGTGCGTCTGAAGTTTTTACAAGACTAAAATACTCAAGTGATGCTTTTTTTTACACACTTTATCGTATTATTCAGTACTTAGACCACCTCGGGGTTATACAATTTCCATAGTTCTCTGTAATTGACCCCAATATTTCTCCGTCCCGGTCCATTATGTATATATTTTGGTCGGCCTTCGATTGAGAGATAACTCTCTGAGATGAAAAGGCGATAAACTGTCCATCAGGCGAGTACGTAGGGTCCTCATTTGAGCCAAAATCCTTAGTTAACCGTGAGAGGTTATGCCCATCAGCTCCGATACGAAAAATATCAAACCGGTTGTCTAGCCAGCTAGAAAAGGCAATTTCCTTGCCATCGGGAGAAAATCGAGGGGTTGCGTTGAACTTGCCAACGTAGCTTATCCTTTTGACTTCTTTTTCTAAGGAACTTGGGTCCATTGTATAAATCATGGCCGCTCCTGATCGACCGGAGAGAAAGCTCATAAGGCTAGCATCTTTATTAATTGAAGGATCGACGTCAGGAGCATAGGACTTCGTAAGCTGCCTAAGTGAGCCAGTCTCAACATTCATCACGTAGAGGTCTGCGCTTCCTTTATGACTTAAAGTTAAAGTTATATGCTCGCCATCCGGCATAAAGACAGCACCGGAGTTAATCCCTGCGCGGCTTGAAAGTGGCCGAAACTGTCTTGTTTTGACATCCATTATGTATAAATCTACATTTCTCTCCCCTTTTCCAGGCTTAATTAAACTATAGAGAACTTTCTCACCATCGTGAGAAATCCCCGGAGAGATAACTGTTCCGCCATGATTTGTAAGTCTTGTTTTATTATGGCCATCAAAGTCCATAATATAGAGTTCTTTGACCGGTTGAGCTTTACTACCATCGCGATCTGAAACGAAAAGAATCTGGCTTTTGAATATAGAGTCTTCACCCTTTATTGCGCGATAGATCCCGTCGGCAACTTCATGCGCCTGTGCCCTTAAAGACGAAGAAGATGGTGTTAAATCTTTTTCAAACATTGTGTTCTTCTCAGAGACGCTAAGCGCTTTGATATTTAATTGGCCGCCGGTTGTCTCAACCTGAATAACATAATTATAGTTTTTCTCTTTCCACTTCTCCCATTCACCTGCGCCAAAGACTCCTTTTTTATCGATATAGAATTTCGACTTATAAAACGAGAAGTCATTTCTTAAGACTTCGACAAAAGCATTTGCGTACTTTTTGTTTGCTGATGAATCTAATTTTGCATCAGGAATGGAAATAGAATCTTTTTCTAGTGTCGCCTCTCCTACCGCCACAATCGTCAAGCTCCCTTGTGCTAAAGCTTGGGACAGGGAGATACTCATGACACAAGTTATGACCAGTAATAAATATCTAAACATAAACACCTCTTTAAAGTTACAAAGGAAAACCAAGCAATATTTGGCCTTTTACAGCGCGAGAAGAAATCGTATTATCTAAAGGTGGAAAAGGAGACGATTCCCGTACCGCCTTGAGCGCTCTTTCATCGTACTCTTCATTTCCACTAGTCTCATATATCTCAGCCTTTAAAAGTTCTCCATTTTCTGACAAATAGATACGAATCCGACAACGTAAGTTTTTATCCATCAAGTAACTAGGTAGCCGCCAGTTTGGTCTTACAAGTTCAGGAAGTTGTGAAATATAGCCATTAAAGGCCGTAGCTTGCTCTGCTGAGTTACCTGCACCTGAAATAGAGGAGCCTTCACTTATCTTATTTCCAGCGGCGACAAGTGAGCGCAACTGGTCTCTTGCCTTGTCTGAAATCCCTTCGTCTTTTGATGGTTGTCCACTTGTTGGAAGTGATTCAGTTTTTTGTAAAGCGGCCTGTTTTAAAATATCACTTACAGACGAATTCTTCTTTGACTCATTCAACACTGGCGCTTTGGAATCATCCGCGATTTTTTTGACCTTTGGAGGTGCAGACTTCTCAACCTTCTTCTCTACAGAATTTCCCGACGATTGACTGGCCTGTCTTTGCAACGACTGGAGTTCCTTAACTGTCATTTTCGGCATAGCGACAACATCTACTCGAACCGAAGCTTCAATTAAGTCAATATTTTTATCGCTCAAGCTAGAGTCACCAAAAAAATCAAAGCTCAGGGTTAATAAGGCACCAACAGTGATGAAAGCAATATGGGCAAAAAAAGAGCGGAGAGCATATCTCCCCAACCCTTCCCCTTCATATGAATGCTCATATACAGAACCTAGTGACATTAGTTTTCAAGCTCCGTTATCATGGCGATTTGCGTGACTCCACCTCTTTTGAGAAATGACATTAACTTAGCAACCTCTCCATAATTCAATCCGTAGTCGGCGCGCAAAAAAAGCACTTGTGTATTTCCATTTTTAAAGCGTTTGCCTATTTCAGGTATCAATTCATTTTTTAAAACTTTTTCTTGCCCAATAAAGAACTCTTGGGCCCTTGTAAACGAGAGGATCACTTGCTCTGCTTGAAGGTTCACTCGGTTTACTTCTTCCGTTTTTGGAAGTTCCAGCTGAATACCGTTTAGCATCATTGGGGCCGTGACCATGAAGATGACAAGAAGTACGAGCATAACATCAACAAAAGGTGTCACGTTAATCTCTGAGATTGATCCTTTTTTATCTCCTGTATTAAATGCCATAGATGATCCTTTAATCGATAAGTGAGCGCTCAATCATATTGAGGAACTCTTGTCCAAAACTTTCCATTTCATTGTTCATTGAGCCAATCTTGTTATTAAATTGATTAAAAAACCAAACAGCAGGAATAGCGGCAAATAGCCCGACGGCCGTCGCGACTAAGGCCTCAGCAATCCCAGGGGCCACGGCCTCTATTGATCCTCCCCCTCCTGCCAGACCACGAAATGAATCAATGATCCCCCACACTGTTCCAAATAGACCTACAAAAGGTGATATTGACCCAACTGAAGCCAGAATTGAGAGATGTTGATCGAGGTAGCGATTTGAACTATTAACGCCTTTTTTAAGAGAACGCTCTAAGCCTGTAACTCCGAACTGACGAAAGTGCTCTTTTACAGAGCTTTGCGAACCTTCGTGTGCTTTTTTAATCTTTAAAAACTCTCCGTAGCCCTCTTTAAACATTTCTTTGAAGGGGGAAAACGGTAGCATGTCACTTTTTACACTCACGTCTTCTATACTCTCTGAGCTTTGATAAACTTCTAAGAACTTAGTATTATTTTTTTTCATCTCTGATATCGTGCTTTTTTTCTTCCACACAATTCCCCACGATATTATTGAAGCTAAGATAAGTGAGATTAAAACGGCTTTTACTACTAGACCGGATTCCCAAATAATAAGCAAGATATCTAAATCGCTACCAGTGTTCAAAGCTATACTCCTTGGTCAAATAATAGTTCACCATCTATTCTAATAAGATTGTGAGGTTTAACAAGTATTAGAGACAGGGTCATGTTTGCCAGAAGTCTTAAACTTGGCCATTGGAAGCCACGTATCTCTTTCTGTTTTTCTTTTGAGCGCGATTAAAGTAACTGACATAAAAGATACAGCTAATATAAATCCCTAAGAATAACAAAGTAGGATTATCACCCTTTATGATAAAAACTGAAAAGGTATCCTTCCAAATAAAATCGAGGCCAAGCAATGTAATTGCGGGGATCAAAAAGAAAAACAAATAACAGCTCGTCTCAAGCCAGTTTTTTTTGTAGTGATGAAGCATTAAGAGAAAAAACAATGTCATACCAAAGAATGGCGTTAAGTTTAATGCATGTAAAAATATTTTCTCCACTATCAAAAAAGAAATTAATGAGTATACAAAATTTCTTAAAATCTTCAATTTTGTTGCTATTGGATACATTCTCTCGAGCGCATCAATATAAAAAACATCACACATAAAAAATATAAATAATGAAAATGCATTTATGAAATTTTTGAAACCATCCCATTGAGTCATACCGGGGTTGAGCGTTGGTTTTGTAAAAAGTGCAGTCAAAATAAGACTTACAACTATAGTTACCCAAATCTCGTAACTAGGAACTTTGATCCCTGAAAGAAATTGATCTCGTAAAGGATGGCGGGACAGGGACTTCAGGTAGACAAATTTTAGCAAAAAAAGAATGGGAAGAATCTTAGCAACTAAAATCATTTCCCAAGCTTTATCAAAAACCCAGCCCTCTATAACGGCCAGTCTATGATCTAACAAAAAATGGAAAAAAGAGACCACAGAGAGCTCTAAAATATGAACTCCCCAAAGCATCATAAGTCCAAGAAAAAGGAAAAGAAGATGTTTGAGGAAATTGGCATGGGCCATATGGCTAAAGGGCCTTTGTTTTGGGCTTTAACCAGCTTAATTGAAGTTCGGGAGAAGGATATATCTTCGAGTATTTTATGAAAAGGATATTTTCTTTCACAAGAGTCTCTTTCTTTTGAATAAGTTTAAAGTATGTATTCCAAAGACTTAAATCACTCTTAAGTAGTCCATCCATTTTTTTTGTGATTTGGAACTGCTGTTGAAAATTGAAGCCTTCATCAAAAATCACTTTATCAAAACTTTGTGACAATTTCGCAAGAATCTTTTTATTTAATGAGTCCCCTTGAAAGTTCCCTCCAATCAATTCCTTAAGCTCATCTGTATACCCCATTTCTTTAAATAGCCCTTCTCTCGCTCTCATGTAGTCCTCTAGTAACATAAGAGAGATTTCTAACTTCGATAAATCCAATGCTTTCAAAAAAGGAACTGATAAGAGTAGGATGACTTCTTTTTTAGGATCGGTAGGCATCGCAAGGTGTGTAATATTTGGCGAATTGACCATGAGAATTTTGAAACGTTGTTCAAAAAAACCAAGTTTTTCAAGCAACTCTTCAAAAGCTGTATTTAGGCCATAGTCAGGCCGCGAAAAGTCCCAGTTGAGTACCGGTGCATTTTTCACAAGCCAGTATTCCGTGAAAAAACTCCAAAATTCTGACTCTCCAGGGACTTGGAAAAGCCTGCGGTTTGTATCCTTTCTCTTTTTTTGAACTTTTTGGATAGTGACTTTTTTCTTCTCTGCGTTTTTTTCTAACTGGTCAGTCTTTAAGATATCTCTGATCGAGTTAAAGTCTAAGATTTCGCCCTCTTTTTCAGCGAGAGTCTTTTCCTCTTGAGCAAGTGAAGGAGTGGTACCTGATAAAAGATAAATTAATAAGAAAGTGATCTTTGCATGTCTCATTATTGGCCAACCTTAGAGTGTCCCCAATCATAATGATCGTAGAGACGTCCCCAGTAATACATTTCTGTTAGCTCTAGATTTAATGCTTGAAAAAACTTAGGGTAGCGATCTTGAAAACAGCTTGGTTTTTTATCGCTAATATACTTCGCTTGTAAGTACCCTTCATAAGGCCCAGTGCTTACACGATTCCATTCTTTTGAAAAAAGGACCTTCTCACTTCCATCCTCTTGAATAAGCTTTACAACTTTAAGAGGATGGCCACAAGCAACAGTACTCATCGACTGAGAATAGCGAGAAGGATTTTGATGGATATGACCAAACATTTGATTTAAGTAACCAGTTTTAATTATACCGGTCTGTTCTTTAGCCTGAACTAAAGTCATCTGAATTAAAAAGAATAAGCAAAACATTGTTCTCATGGCGCCCCTAGACTTTCCATCTGAACTGTATTGTCTCCCAAGCATGGCACTGAGGGCAACGCCAGAAAATATTGTCCGAATTGTAGCCACAAGCCCGACAGTAATGCTTGGTTAAAGAGTGGTGCAGGTTCTCAAGTAAGGACTTCATTTCCTCAATAGCTTCAGAGTCCTTCCCTACATCTATTAGAAGTTTGATAAACTCTGCACGCATCACTTCAGAAGAACTCGTCTTGTGATGGCCGACCCAGTGACTCAAGATTTCATGTGCGCTACTTATCCGTCCCTCCTCTTTAAGTAACCTAACTTTCGAAAGAACAAAGGAGGGAGAGGCCATAAGTTCGCTATCTTCAAGGTCAATAAAGAAATCACGTAACATTTTAAGTCTTGAAGAATAACTCTCTTGAATATCACTTTTGGATTTAAAGGTCTCATCAAGTGACTCAAAAATAAAAGAAGCATACATTGGATGCTCTTTTATCAATTCCACAAGAAGCGACCTTGACTGCTCAAGGTCTCCCTTTGCCAAATAAAGCTTTAAACGTAGAATTTTCGCAGAAACGGAGGGAGCAAATCGAAAGGCGTCCTCCAGATCTTCAGAACATTTTGAAAAATCACCCTTTTCAAAATGTATTTTCGCCTTTTGTACCAATATATGAGAAATCGTCTCAGCTTGGTTTTCATGGGCAACCTTTGAGAGCATAATTCGATAATTGTATGCTTGGTCCCAATCCTCAATATCTTCATAGATTCGACATAGAGATTGAATCACTTCATATTGATCCCTATTTATTTTTAGAACATCTTTGTAGGTCTCTAATGCTTTATCTACAAAACCGCCCTTATCATAGTCAACGGCAAGCTCTTTTAGGGCCCTGAGTCTATGAGACTCAGAAATACTTTCTCTCGCAATCAAAGATCGATGAATACTGATGGCCTTTTCAATTTCTCCATTACTTCTGAATAGACCACCCAGCGCAAAATAGGTTTCAATGGTTTCTCTATTGATATCCACTGCATTTAAAAATTCTTTAATGGCCAGGTCACGGTTACCAGAGATCAGGTATTGAGTAGCACTCAAGAAGACCTTGGACTGCGCTTCAAAAATAGAATTTCGATATCTTTTAGATAATTTAACACCCGTATCTCTCTCTACTAGATAATGGTAAATCAATACCAAAGTGATAACGACCGCGATTACTGCTAGCAGGTTTTCTTGAAACCAAAAGAGGTACTCTTCCATGAACCTTCCTAATTACAGCTTAAACATCAATAAGGGGGCGCCATCAACCCAACCTTTGAAACCAAGATTGGTGGCCAGGGTGTCAAATCCTTCCATTATGTCCCAAAGAGATAACTTTTTATTTTTCTCAATGAACCTCAGGTTAAACTCGCCTTTCAAGCCGAGTTCTTCATAAACAGAGCGACCCGCATACCAAAGTCCTCCGAGTTCATCAACAAGGCCATACTCATGAGCAAGCTCACCGGTAAAGATTTGACCTTGGGCCAACTCCTCAATGTCTCTCTTTAGGAGACCTTTACGAGTGAACAAGATATCGTTTTTAAATTGTTCCCTCACTCCATTGAGCATACCTTTCATGAGCTCTCTCTCTTCTCGTGTCAGTGGCCGCGTGGGTTGCCCGATATCTTTATATTTTCCAGATTTAATTGTTTGAGGGTTAATTTTGACGAACTCGTAGAGCTTAGACATATCAACGAATTGCATAATAACGCCGATTGAGCCCGTCATCGTGCCGGGGTTAGCAAAAATCTTACGAGTTGCAGATCCAATATAATAACCGCCACTTGCGGCAAGGGCGCCAAAACTGGCATAGATAGGTTTAGGCTCAGTCCCAACAGGGTACTTAATGTCCTTATCCTTCTCAGACTCAGCTTGTTTGAGACTTAGTTGATAGGCACCATCTATTCTTCTAATTTCTTGGTAGATCTCTTGCGTCGGACCAACGGCCCCGCCAGGAGAATTGACTCGGACAATAATGGCCTTAACATCTTTGGCCTTTTCTGCGCGATGAAGAAGTTCGATCGTCTCTTTAGAGTCCATGATGACCCCTTCAACTTTGACCACGGCGATCTGACCTCGAGGGTCACTTAAGCCACCTGACTCAGCTTGAAAAGCACGGATGGTATAGCTAGCAAAGACCATCAAAACAATAAAAAATAAAAGTACTAGAAAAAGGACACCAAACACAGCTCGGTTTCTCGACTTTGTCACTCCACAACTCCCCATTCGATGAAAGATATTTCCTCATCATCCCAAAAACATGACCAGACGACAACTTCGAACTGCAGCTAATCCAAGTATTCCGACCAGAAAGCTCGGGATTTGAATCACTAACCTTCTCAAGTTCACCAGAATATTGACCGATAATGTGGATAGGCCAAACATCACGAGGAAGGCATATGAAAACTCTTAAAATCACCTTTTTCTTTTTACTATTTAGCTTGTGCGCTCAAGCTCAGAATTATCAAGCGCCTGATTTCAAATTCAAGGCAGGCGAGGGTAAAACACCACAAGCGAAAGTAAAGGCTTCACCAGAAAATGACTGGCGCTCAAACTACAAAATCGAAGATCAAGCACAACCACAAAGAGAGCTCGCCAGTGAGAAAGAAGAATGGGTAGACTTCTCAGAGCGAGAAAGCTCAAGAGACCCGTCATCCATCCCTCAACCTATGAAACCCAATCAAAATCCTAATGTTCGTCCATGGTTGTGGTCAGGAGAATAAGATTTTCTTATATGAAGTCTGTTATATCTTTTCCTTTAATTCTTTTTGTTCTGATCTTTTTCTCCTTTAGCCTTTGGGCACAAGAGAGAATTAAAGAAACACCCTCACCTCAAAGACAATGTAAGCGCATCTTAACTGAAGCCTCACCATTTTTTATTTCTCACGCAACCTCTCAAGGCACGAAAGAATGGGAGAACTTCAGAACTAAGGCCCGTGGGGGTTCTAACACAGTATCTCATTTTATTCCTAAAGGCAGTGTCGTCAAACAAATACGAAAAGACGGCAACAGTGGCCCCTACTTAGCAGTCGAAGTCATATCAACAAACAAGCCTAATAGTGCTATTCTCAAAGGTCGCTACAAAGAGAACTCTGTGGCCTCAAACCTGCCTGGTGTAGAAAGCGGCGATAAGGGTTTTTTATATACAGGTTCCCTCGAACAAACTTCTGATTTCGTTTTTGTTGTGAGTGAGAATACAGACTTTTTTTCCTTGCCTGCTCCTTTTGATGAAGCCAGGGCCTTTAAGGTCGCGACAGAAGATGGAAAGTTTGTCACAAACCGCTGTTGCGATGCTGATAATAAATGCGAAGATTTTCCAGTTTTCAAGGTCATGCTCGAAAGTAATTGGGAAGATTTGGAATTAGTCTTCGATCATCAGGCTCAGATGTGTCAGATTTTTAACGACACCCGACCTATCCGCCTGAACCAATTCGAAAGTATAGATAACCTTTTAAGGCATCCTGATCTAGGAATGGGTGGCCGTCTACTTGGAGGGCGCGAGCCAAATGCAAATGATTTGTACTATGTCGACTCCCGCGGCTTTGTGATGATGCCTCACCTTATGGCCGAAGGAGGCGAAACAGATGTTTCTGCCCCTTATGGATCCTACCATTATACTGGTTCTGGAGGCTCCATTGGAGAACAGTTTGGAGAAGATGCTTATGTCTCGCCGTGGGCCGCTTGCGGATTTATGGCCGTTTTAAGGGAGTGGCAACGTCGCTACCCAGAGTGCGACGAATCCGGCTGTGGAGTTGGCTGGGGCAATTGCTCTCACGCTCAACATATCGGAAAAACGCGCTCAAGTGAAGGTCACTTCCTTTGGCCTCATGCCAGTCACACACATGGTCATTGTATCGATATAAAACTCATTTCCAATACAAAAGATATTAAATCTCTCACAGTGACCTCCGATATCTACGATCGAGAAAGAAACACCGAGTTGATTAGGCTATTTCAACAGGCAGGCGCCACAGTGATCTTACTTCAGGACAAAGTCGTTGCTAAGATGGTGGAGCTAACGAGAGAAGATGATATGCCCCCCGTGCTCACTCACATTCCTCCCCATAGAGACCACATTCATATTTGTTTTTCACATCGGCCAGCAGAAGAGTCCAATGCTGACCCTCGAGAAGAGGCCACAAATGAGAGGCTTATAAAAGCTTGTCGTGGAGATGCTTTAGCGGCCGAAGCGGGGAAGCCATTCGAAGGCATGAGTGAAGAGAATGTCCCTAGGACGATCGCTCCTTAAATATTTTCTTGAACCCAGAGATTGGGGCTATCTTGCTGGCTCTTAAGCTGGCCACATGCGGCCAAGATATCCGTTCCCATTGTTGTTCGAACAGTTGTGATAAAGCCTCTATCCATGAGCTGTTTTTGAAACCATTTAATTCTCGTCTCACTTGGTCTTCGAAAGTTTGACTCTGGATACTCATTAAACGGGATAAGATTTATCTTAGAAACGCTAGGCTCCAACAACTCATTTAGCGCATCAACATCTTCTTTTCGATCATTCATCTCTTCAATCAGAAGATACTCGTACGTTATCCATCGATGGGCCTTAAGTGGTATTTTCTTGATCGCCGCTAGCAAGCGATCAAGGTCATAAACCTGATTGATAGGCATAAGTTCTGAACGAATATTGTTATGGGCGGCATGCAAAGAGATAGCGACATTAACGGGAGGAAAATCAACAAGTTTCTCGATTTGGGGGACAAGTCCAGAGGTTGATAAGGTAATTTTTCTTTGGCCTAATCCGAGACCTTTATCCTCTAAGAAGATCTGAGTCGCCCTTTTGATCTGCTCAAAATTATGAAGCGGCTCACCCTGTCCCATATAAACAATATTAGTCAGACGGGCATCAGGATCAACATTTCTCTTGAGCCATAAAGTGACGGCCAAGAACTGACCAACGACTTCACCGGAGCCGAGATGACGCTTGAGCCCCATTGTTCCAGTGTGACAGAAGGTACACCCAATCGCACAGCCGATCTGAGAAGACACGCAAAGTGTCAGCCGATTATTTTTTGCAGGAATAGCAACAGTCTCGACTGTCTGTTGGTCACTGAATCCGACGAGAAACTTTCTCGTCCCATCTTGAGAGTGACCATTCCAAACAATTTTGGGGAGAGAAAGATCGTATTTGTTTTGAATATGTTCTTTTACTTTTTTGGAAACATTGCTCCAGTTCTCTGGAGAGAACTCCCATTGTTTATAAATCCAATTAAAGACCTGATCGGCAGAGAATTTCGAAAAACCATCAGAGCTCAATTCATCTCTGAGCTGCTCTAAGGTTTTCGAGTATAATGAATTTTGTGCTAGTGGTTTAACCACACTCTCTCCCGTTCTTTAAAAAGCTCTAAGCATCACTTAAATAGCTGATTTTCAAGACAAGAGCAAACTCTTATGTAGCATTTACCTAGCTTTATCTAGACGACTTTAAGAACAATCTCTCAAAAGCGTCTTTTGAGCAAGCTCATAATCTCCTGAGTTCGCGCGCAGTGATCAGCTAAGCTGCAAATAGATAAGACAACTTAGCAAAAAGCACTCCAACGCTTGCTTACGAATTAAAGATTTTGCCAAACAAACCTTTCCTCGGTCCTTCAAGGTTCTCAACTGGCCGACCAACGCTGGCAAGACCTAGGAGAAGCTCCTCTTTCGTATGAGTTTCCTCAAGAACTTGGTTATATTCTTCCTGAGATAAAAGAATCGATTGCTCAACATCCCTTTTTTCGCAGAGATTAAAGGCAAAGCGAGTCAGCTCATCTTGAGAGTCAAAAGGCCCAAAGCAAGGAGAAAGCTTTGCACTTCTTTCATATATTTCCCGATAGCACTCATCTAAAACTTCGTTCTCAACTATACCGTGGGAATCAAAAACATAAAAAAGACCGTAGTCAAAATGTCCATTTTCTCTCATGTCTTGAACTCGCATTTCAGGCTTTCCATAAATCATAAATACACTTGAGCTCATGAGAAGACTCCAAAATCGAGAGAAACAGAACCTTCAGGAAGAAGCACCATCTCCAATTGTTCTTGTCCTGGATATACATCCGAATTAACAGGGTCTATGACTTTCATCAAAGCAAAATGGCGCGGATGTTTTAAGACAATTTTTTTCTTATAACTACTGGGATTATACAGACTTAACCTGCGAATTTCTTCGTAATTTAACTCGTGCGCACTGGCAGCACGTGTACGCCACAGATGCACAACCTCCTTGGCGTTTTCGATTTGAACACTTCGTAGCTCAAAAGTTTCTAAGACCTTGGACCAAAATGCGTCTTGTTTTGCTCGAGGAAGTTCTGAGAGCTCATCACCTTCAAAAATAAGAAGCCTACCTTGGCCTAAAATAATATTACTAATAGAAGTATGAAAATTTACTTTTTCGACCTTGAGCGAATTTTCCAAAAAGAACACCTCAAGTTTTTTTTCAAACTCATGGTCTAGATGAGACCGATCAAAGACGACCTGTCCCCCGCTCATGAAAAGTTTTAACATAGCGTGAAACAATGAACGATCGAGACCGTCCCCCAAAAAGAATGCAATCCGATCCTGTAATTGTTGGGATGTCACAACTTCGTGAAGTCCATAATCTTTTAAGCGATAAGAGTAAGGATACTCGTTGCGAAGAAAACCTAATAACCCTAGATCGTTCCAATCATAAACACTCAGGGAACTTAAGGCCGACTGGACAGCAACTTCAAAAAAACACAGAGGTCTAAACAAGTTTACATCCTCGTCTAAAACCTCTTCACCATAAAGCTTCATTGGAAGAAATGAATTTTCGACCAACTCTTTGAGCTGCTTTTCCAAAACACCCTTTTTTACTCGTTGATTGAGCAAGACGGATGAAGGAATCATGTCTCTGGTCATAGACTCTAAAACATCCCAACAATATTTTTGCTCACTATCTTGCTCTACAATCCTATTGAACGTATCTGAGTGGTCGGCCCCCAAAAAACAAATTTCAAAAACTCCTTCCCAATAAGCATCAAGTGTTCTTTGAGCGTTATCTTCGTAGAGTCTCTCGATAGTTCGACGGTAGTCATTTCGATAAACCTCTTCTTCAGCTGCGGTCTGAACTTCGATTTCTTCCTCTTCTCTTTTTGCCTTTAAAAAACGTGAAAAGCTTTGATCAAAAACCAGTGAACGATCTTCCATAAATGAGCGGGCCCCGCCTTCTTTAAGGGCCAGAGGTCTCATTCCCCAAATATCTGAATTAATCCCTTGCTCGGAGAAATACTGCGCTAGCTGGTAAGTGAATCTCGTAAAAGCTTGATAGACTCGTGTGTCATAAAAGGTATAAAGTTTATTAAGACCGCCCTCTGAATCTACGACGGCCAAACCTAGCTTCTCTTCACTTAAAGACATTGTGCGCGCCAAGAGGTGAGGAAGTCCTCCATTAGGTAAAAATGGCGCCGGCCCTAGGGGAAGCATAAAAACGATTTTTTTACCAAGCTCATCAGCAATCGAGGTTAATTTTTTGAGGTCTGTTTCTGGCCGATGCTGAGCAAAATCATACGTATCCCCTGTTTCTGAGTGAAAAGACCAATTCAGAGGAACCATAACCCAGCGAGAAGGAGTTAATGCAAGCTTGCTGCGCCACAAGGAAGCAGAGGTTTTCCAATAGTAAAACCATGATTCACCGGGAAAAACGGCGTCATCATCGCGTGGAACAGGTGTGGTGAGTGACAAAGCGGGCTCCTAGACAAAGCGCGGAAGTGATTATGATAACCTTGAAATAATAACAACTTATCTCAACTCATGGCAAGCCCAGACCAAGCCCCAGAGCTTGTCAGACCCAAGCTGGACTTGTTATAAGAAAACCCTTTAATATCGCTGAATTGCCCTCTTATCAAGGATTCTCCTATGTGGTTTCTCACACAAGACGAAAAAGACCTGCAAGAAGTTTGTCGCCAATTTGCGCAAAAGGAACTCGCTCCAAAGGCCGAAGAGTTCGACACTAAAGAAGAATTTAACCTTGAGGCCTTTAAGAAAATGGGTGAGCTCGGTGTTCTTGGAATCACGGCCGACCCCGAATATGGCGGCGCAGGACTCGGGGCCACTGCGGCAACATTAGTGATGGAAGAGTTTGGGAAAGCCTGTGCTTCTAGTACGCTCAGCTATCTCGCTCACTCAATTCTTTGCGTAAATAATATCCAAAACAATGCATCGCCTGAGCAAAAAGAAAAGTATCTACCCAAGCTTGTCACTGGTGAGCATATCGGCTGCATGGGCATGAGTGAACCTGAATACGGCTCAGATGCCGTGGGTCTTCAAACAAAGGCCAAGAAAAAAGACGATCACTACGTTCTTAACGGAACAAAAATGTGGATCACGAATGCTCAATACTCAGACCTTGCTTACGTCTATGCTCGTACTGGTGAAGAAAGAAAAAACCTCTCAACTTTTATCATTGAAAAAGGAATGGAAGGTTACAGTACAGGCAATCCTATCCATAAAATGGGGATGAGGGCCTCTCCTACAGGTGAGCTTATTTTTGAAAATGCAAAAGTTCCTGTCGAAAATAGAATTGGTGAGGAAGGCGACTCTATTTATCATATGCTTAAGAATCTAGAAATCGAGCGAATCACGATCGCAGGAATTTCTCTGGGAATTGCCCAAGCTTGTGTAGAGCAATGTGTAAAATACGCTAATGAAAGAAAGCAATTTGGAAAGAATATTGGCAACTACCAATTAATCCAAAAAATGATCGCTGAAATGGCGACGGAAACCAAAATGATGAGATCATTCCTCTACAACGTTGCCAAAGAGTATGACAACGGGAAGGAAGGTCCAGTCGAAGCGGCCATGGTTAAGTTAGCAATCCCTAAAATGGCCACAAAAATAGCCTTGGATGCCATTCAGCTTCATGGCGGGTATGGCTACAGCCGAGAATTCCCTCTTGAGCGTATGATGAGAGATAACAAGCTCAATGAAATAGGCGCTGGAACAAACGAAGTCATGATAATGATCATTGCCAAAAACCTGCTGAATAAAAATCTGGAGGAATCGTGAACGAAATGCAAAGAGAGATTCAAGTTCAGCTAGAGAAATTTAGACTCGATCAAATTGAGCCTCATGTTGAGCACGATGACGAAAAAGAAAACTTTCGTATGGAAATCTACCACCAGATTGGAGAGCTCGGCTTTGCAGGTGGTCCTCTTCCCGAAGAATTTGGAGGCTCTGAACTTTGTTATGAAGACTTTTGTGTGGCGCTTGCTGAAATTGCCAAATCCTCAGTTTCATATGCTGTAACCCTCTCCGTTTCAACCATGGTTCAGTCGATAATCAACGAGTTTGGCAACTCCGAACAAAAAAAGAAATACCTCACGCAACTCACAAGTGGCCAAGATATTGGTGCCTTCGCTTTATCTGAATCATCTTCAGGATCGGATGCCGCCGCTTTAAAAACAAGCGCGAAAAAGACAGAAGGCGGCTACCTCTTACAGGGCTCTAAAATGTGGATCACTTCCGGAGGCTTGGCCAAAACCTATATTGTTATGGCAAGAACAGGTGAAGCTGGGGCAAAAGGTATTTCCGCCTTTATCGTTGAAGACGGGATGAAAGGCTTTAGTTATGGAAAAAAAGAAAAGAAGATGGGCTGGAAAGTTTCACCTACTCGTGAACTCATTTTCGATCAATGCTTTGTTCCTGAGGAAAACTTACTCATAGGTGAAGGTCAGGGTTTTAAAATCGCGATGTCCGCTCTGGACAAGGGGCGTATCACAATTGGGGCCATTGCCACAGGACTTGCTCAGAGGGCCCTTGATGAAGCTGTAAAATACTCACTTGAAAGAAAGCAATTCAACCAAGCTATCTTTGATTTTCAAGGACTTCAATTCATGATGGCCGATATGGCCACAGAGGTTGAAGCTTCAAAACTTCTGGTTCAACAAGCGGCTAAATTGTATGACGAAAAGCGCCCCAATCAAAAGCTTGCTTCAATGGCAAAACTCAAGGCGACAGATACGGCCATGAAGGTCTCAACCGATGCTGTTCAAGTTTTAGGTGGAGTTGGTTATACAACAGAATACCCCGTTGAGAGACTCATGAGAGATGCAAAAGTTCTTCAAATCGTTGAAGGAACTAACCAAGTTCAAAGAGTCGTCATTGCTCGTTCTTTGAAAAAAGAGTACGAAGCTTAAGGGCGGACTTATGTCTTTATCGTTAAAAAAAGCACCTGACTTTCAATGGCATCCTGAACACGAAGAAGCCTTTCAAAGCTTCCTTGAAACCATCGAGTCCCCAAAATTTGGATTTTTTAAAGTCAATCAAAAAAAAGAGCTCATACAACAAACAAAGAAATGTGCCGAGCAGTTCAAAAATATTGAAGACTTTATCCATGTCGGAATTGGGGGAAGCTCTCTTGGGCCAGAGATGATCATTAAAGCGCTCAAGCGAACAAAAGTGAAATTTCACTTTATCAATAATATCGATAGCGATGAAATTCATGATTGCCTACAGGAGCTAAATCCTGAAACAAGTCTTTTTTACTTTGCCTCAAAGTCTGGTGGAACGGCAGAGACAATGGCGTCACTTGCCATCTGTACGAACTGGCTGATTGAGAACGGAATTTCACCTGAAAACTTTAACCGCTACATGGTCTTTGCGACGGACCCACTCAAAAGCGATCTCTTAAAGCTTGCAGAGCAATGGAAGATCAGTTGTTTAGAAATTCCAACAAATGTTGGTGGGCGCTTTTGTGCTTTAACACCGGTTGGCTATTTTCCTGCCTTCTTTGCAGGTGTCAACCTCGAGCAACTGGTCCTTGGGGCAGAGGAGATCAAAGCGTCCTTACTCTGTGAGACCCCAGAAAAAAACCTTCTTAAACAAATTTATGCTCCACTTTTTGATCTTTATTCTAAGGAAAATATCCGTCAGACGGTGCTCATGCCTTACAGTTCCAAGCTTAAAGAACTTTCAGCCTGGTTTGTCCAGCTCTGGGCCGAAAGTCTAGGGAAGAAGTTCGATAACCAAGGTCAAACAATCGAGAGTGGCTTCACTCCCCTAGCAGCTTATGGGGCCACTGATCAACACTCTCAAATGCAACTATTTATGGAAGGCCCGAGAGATAAGTGCCTCATCTTTTTGGAAATTGAAGACGTAAAACACGAACTGAGCTTAAGAACCGATTTAGACCTACCAGCTTTTAAGGCCTTGCGTCAGCACCAGCTTTCAGATCTGATGAAGGCCGAGCTTTATGGTACGATAATGGCCTTGCAAGAAGCAAAACGCCCATTGTTTCACTTGGTTGCAAAAAAAAATGATGAATATCATCTTGGCGCCATTATACTACTTTTTGAGGCACTCACGGTCATAATGGGGCACGGGCTCAATGTTAACCCTTTTGACCAACCAGGGGTAGAAGCGGGTAAACGCTATGCATTTGATTGGCTTTCAAAGACAAAATAGCTCAGGTGATCATTTTTTTTGGAATTTATGGCCTGCGAGTTGTCTTAAATCACCTTCACAGTTAAAATGGTGTCATTCATTTTCCATCTCGAATCCTATAGATTAAAGGACATTGAAACATGGGTGACGACTCAACTGTAGTGTTAACTGATATTAAGGCAGCTTTGGCCTCAGCCGAAACAGAAGCCGGTGAAAAACCTGCTGCTCTCCTCGTTGTAGGGGGAGAGCTTAACGGAACGATCTTTGATTTAAATAAAGATGAAGTTTCTGCAGGCAGAAGTGCTGAAACAAATATTCCTTTAGAGTTTAACGGTATATCTCGTAAGCATTTCATTCTACGTTTCGATGGTAACACTTTTGTTGTCGAAGATGCTGGATCCAAAAATGGAACCTATGTTAATAACAAAAAAATTATTGGGCCAACCCCACTAAGCAAAGGTGACATGATCAAACTTGGCTCCGTTGCTTTGAAGTATCTCCCTAAAGGAGATCCGGAAAGACTTACTTACGATAAGCTTAACTTAGAGGCCAACACTGATAGACACACAGGTTGTTACAATAAAACGTACTTTAATAATCGACTCGATCTCGAAGTCAAAAAATGTAAAGTTACAGGCGAGCCCCTCTCTCTTATTGTTTTTGATCTCGACCATTTTAAATACCTTAACGACAACTTTGGGCACGATGCAGGTGATTACGTGCTTAAGGAAATGGCCGGCCTCATCAGAAAAAATGGAGTACGAGAAAATGATATCTTTGCACGTTATGGTGGCGAAGAGTTTGTGATACTTCTTCCAAAAACTAACCTCAAACAATCTTTTGAGATAGCTGAACGTTTACGTCGTCTTATTCATGATCATGACTTTATGTATGAAGCAAAAAAACTTCCTGTATCTGCTTCTATTGGTGTTGCTGATTACCGACGTGGAGTCAATCTAGGTACAGATCTTTTCAAACGCGCAGACAGTGCGGTTTATAAAGCTAAAGAAGGCGGGCGAAACCAAGTTCAATTTTTCCGCGAGTAATGAGTACTACCCCACGCTCAATCCAACTACTCCCCGAACATTTAATTGATCAAATTAAGGCCGGCGAGGTCATAGAAAGACCTGCCTCTCTCATTAAAGAATTGCTTGAAAATGCTCTTGATGCCAATGCAACAGACATAAAAATTCATCTAATCGAAAATGGACTTGAACTCATTCAAATTGAAGACAATGGTCATGGTATGAGTTTCGACCAACTACCTTTGGCCTTCTGTCGCCACGCGACCTCAAAAATAGATAAGTTTGAACATCTCTATGACTTACATAGTTATGGCTTTAGAGGCGAGGCTTTGGCCTCGATGGCGGCCGTCGCAAGAATTACATGCGTGAGTGCTCCAGAAAAAGATAATCAGAATGGGGGGAGGCTAGTCATACATGGTGGCAAAACTATCTCACATTCTGAGCACCAAAGTTCTGATTCAGGGACTGCCTTTTATATCAAGGACCTTTTTTATAATACACCTGCAAGACTTAAATTCATTAAGTCTAAGAATGCAGAAAAAAATGGTTTAAAAAGAATTTTAAACGCTTTTTTTCTATGCGCCCCTGAAACGCAGTTTACTCTGCGTTGGGATGAAGGTGAGAAACAACTCTTCAATGCGGTAGGAAAAGATAATTATATTAATAGAGTTTCTCAAGTTTTACTTAAAAGCCGCAAACCAAACCCCGAAGCTTTATACAATTTTGATGAAATTTACGAGGATCATAGAGTCGTTGGTTTCTTTTCACGTGAATCTTCTAGAGGTCATGCTCATAAAAGACAGTACCTCTTTGCAAACAACAGGCTTTTTTTCGATCGTGGTCTTCACCAAACGATTATTAGGAGCATGGAAAAACTTTGGGGGCCCGGACATTCGGGACACTATTGTGTCTTTATTACAACGCCCCCCGGGGCCATTGATGTCAACGTCCACCCTCATAAAACACAAATCAAATTTTATAAGTCTTCTTTAATTTTTTCTCTTCTTAATGGTGCAATAAAAAGTCTTATTTCTAAACAAGCGTCACAAACTTCAAACTCTCTAGAGCACGAACGCCAGACGTCTTTGACATCAAGTACATCTCAGTACGACATGGATCATTACGAAACTTTTAAAGATTCGCCCTATGGCCCAGAGACCGATTCAACACAGTGGCAAAAAACCAGTTTAAATTTAGAAGACCAGTCTTCTCTAATTTTACTCTCTAGGCTTTTTGCCCTCTACCAATATGATGAAAGAAAGTACCTAATTCACATAGGAATTCTTTTTGCTGCACACCTCAGTAAAAACATAATTGATAAAGCACCTCTTCCAGAATCTCAACTCACTCCCCTTCTTATCAGTGAACCCTATAAAATCTCTCATGGTCCAATTGATGAATATCTATCACAACTCAAAGACTATGCTCTTGAAATCGATAGGCTCGATGATAAAACTCTTGTCCTCAGAGGAATTCCCCGGGAAATTGAAAATTTTAATTATCGACTCATTGTAGGCGAACTTTTAAACCGACTTAACCGTCCCCATACAGCACCGCTGGAAGAGAGACTTTATCATTTTTTCCAAGAAGATTTGCCTAAATGGCCTCAGTCCTTCCCTGGAGATCAAGAGACACTCAAATCAACGATTATACAATTATGCACATCTCCTACTGAACAAGCAGGTATAAAGATGATTGACGACAAGGCCTTAAATAAGCTATTTCAGGCCAATGACTAGTGTTTCGAGCTCCCATCGGCCTCTCTATATTATTTCCGGACCGACTGCTTCCGGAAAGACTCATACAGCAATCGATCTGGCAAAAAGGCTTCAGGGTTTGAGTTTACAAGCTGAGATCGTGAACTTTGACTCAATTATCTTTTACAAAGAACTCAATATTGGAAGTGCAAAACCTACATTGGAAGAGAGACAAGACGTCACTCACCATCTTATAGACGTAGCAAATGTTCAAACCCCTCTAAATGCTTCCGATTATGTCGACATGGCCGAGAAGAAAATTGACCAACTTCATGCAAAAGGCATTATTCCAATTCTTACAGGAGGTAGCGCCTTTTACTTAAGGGCCCTTATAAAAGGTATGTACGACTCTCCAAAGGTTTCTCCGGAAATCAAAAAAGAGCTCGATGAACTTTACAGTAAACAAGGTATCGATCCAATAATAGAGTATCTTCAAGAGCATGACCCTGAAAGCCTCGAAACATTACATTCTAATGACCACTACCGCCTCATGCGGGCCTATGAACACTATAGAGCAACAAAAAAGAAATTTTCTGAACAAAAGAAAAAGTACGACAATAAAAACCCTTACGATTTCTCTGAAGCTCGCCGTGAAGACTGGGATATTTGGCATATTTATCTCGACATCCCTAAAGAGAAGCATTGGGACATTATTAATCTCCGAAGCCACAAAATGATATCAGATGGGCTTCTTGATGAAGTTCAGTTGCTCTTGAGCCAAGGCATTTCTTCTAATGCAAAACCACTACAATCCGTTGGCTACAAAGAAGTGACACAGCTTCTCGAGGGTCAATTTGATAACTTAGATGATTGTGTTGAGCGTATCTGCATCTCGACAAGACAACTAGCAAAGTCACAAAGAACATTTTTTAATAAGATAATGCCAAAACAACGATATAATCCCCTTATCGACTCACAAAGACTCCTTAAGGAAGCCTGTGAATTTCTTAAATCTCATCAGCAAGGTACTTTATGAAAATTATTATTATATCAGACGGAACCGGCGAAACGGCCACCCGCCTTGCCAGGGCAACCTTAACGCAATTCCCTGACCAAAACATCTACTTCACACGCTACAAAAATGTCTTAACACGTGAACAAGTAGATGCAATATTTGAACGGGCAGCGATTCATCATGATCTGGTCATTTATACAATCGTCTCACCGGAGATGAGAGAATATATTGCAGAGATTTCAAGAAGAACACATGTCAGGGTTCTCGACTTGATCGGTCCTGCGTTGACTTCATTTTCAAATTTTTTCGACCAAGAGCCAACCAATGAGCCGGGACTTCTTCACCAAGTGAATGAAGATTATTTTTCTAGAGTTGCAGCGATGGAGTTTACCCTCAATCATGATGATGGTAAAAACCTCAATTCATTACACCTAGCAGATGTAGTCCTTGTTGGAGTCTCTAGAACATCAAAAACGCCACTCTCCGTTTATCTTTCTCAGCATGGTATAAAAGTAGTCAACGTTCCGCTAGTCTATGGCACAGAGCCACCTGAAGAGCTCTTCAAGATTGATCAGCGAAAGATTTTTGCCTTAACAATTGATTCTGAGGCCCTTAGAGAGATCCGACAAAAAAGACTAAGTCGACTTGGTGCACTTCAACACACCGGAGAATATGCAGACCACGAGCAAGTTGTACAAGAAGTAGAGTGGGCCAACGACCTATTCAAACAGAATAAGCGCTGGCCAGTTTTTAATGTGACAGGAAAAGCTTTGGAAGAGACAGCTGCTGAAATTATGAAGCTGCTCAACATGAGAAAAAATAACCGATTCAAACAAGAAACTAGGCAAGAACATCAAACCCATCAAGGAAAGCCAGACAGATCCTAATTGATATAATCACAAAGGTCTGTTGTTCTTCCATCCCGAAAATTTAAGGTCAACTTTCGTTGAATATCTTCACCGTTTTTTTGGTAATATAATTCATGACTAGACCCATTACCTGAGCGGCTAACAGGAAAAGCAATTTTAAACCTCTCTCCAATAGGAAGGCTTGCAACTCTCTTTTCACCAAAGATTTCGAAGTAAATTTTACCTCTTACACAGGTTCTCTTGGTTTCAAGATAGCCGTAAGAAGTTGGCGGCATTTGAGGCACATCTATAACTAGATCTTTATTCGCTGTTAAGACAATATTTTTAATAAAATGTCGTCTTCCTGGCTGCTGAACACGAACGGTTAACTCTTTGCCAGTCGGAGCGCTAACCATTCCGATAATATCTGTGTTTTTTTCAACACCATCGACAAAAACCTTTTGGCGAAACTTATCAAAATTTGCTAATCGAAACTTCCCCAGCTCTTCTTTCGTTTCTCGAACTTTTTGCACGGTATTCTCAACAGCGTCTACTTTCCCTGAAGAAGCAGGTTCTCTGACTTCATTTCCCGAGAAAAAATAGCCCAGGCCAAGAAAAAGAGCGACTCCCGCGGCGATGGCCCGGCTATTTGATGACTTATCTGAGGGCTTGCGCATTCGAAGTTTCCGAGTTTGCGTCCCTGTGCCAGTACTGCTTCCAGATGAACCTTTAGACTTTGTTTTAGTCTTCGTTTTAGTCGATAAATCATTTTCATTATGAGTCGGTGGAGCTGTTTTTAGTGAAAGATCTGCACCATCATCGACTATATCTCCAAACTTCTCTTCTACTGACTCTCCAGCTACGTTCAATTTAGATTTAGATTTAGATTTAGATTTGGTTGTAGTTGTTTTTGCGCGCATCTGGCTAACACGAATCTTTGTTTTTGCTCCCGTTTTACCTTCATTAAAACCGAAATCAAGGACTTGCTCTCTTTCTTTTTTCTGCTTTTGCGGCTCATACTCGCGAGGAGCCCCCGTCGGGTTTTCAATGCGGTTATTAGATGCAGTGCCACCTTCGAGCTCATTTTTTAAATCATCGAGGTAAGGTCTAAGCTCGATCTTACCAAATTCAAATAATCGTTCTCTATCTTTTTTGATTTCCTTCTTAAAAAGCTCTTTAGCAAAATAAGACAAATCCGTGGCATTAAAGTCTGGGTAGTTTGTATAAAGGAACTTAATCAACGCACGGTTGAGTTGCTCTAGGTTTTCATAACGCTTATTACGGTCTTTACTTAAGGCCTTGAGAACAATTTCATCGAGCTCTTTGGGCACATTAGGATTAATAGATGATGGCGGAGGAATCTTGCACTCTTGTATTTTCTTGAGAACGGCAAGATCATTATTTGCTTTAAATAGTTTACGGCTACAAAGCATCTCCCAAAGAGTAATACCAACTGCAAACTCATCATACCTTGGATCGAGTTCATGCCCCTCTAAGTATTCAGGAGCAAGATAAGAAAGCTTCCCTTTAATTGTTCCTGCCTGTGTTGCCTCTGAATTCGTCTCAGACTTTGCTATACCAAAATCGATTATTTTAACTGCGCCATCATATGTCAGCATGATATTGTGAGGAGAGATATCCCGATGAATGATATTTGTTTCTTTACCTGTTAACTTATCAGTGAATGTGTGAGCATAATGAAGCCCCTGACAAGCCTGAGTAATAATATAAACGGAGATTTCAACAGGAAAAACAAACTTACGCTCTTTTAATTTGTCTAAATACTCTTTAAGATTTCGGCCATCGCAATATTCCATGGCAACAAAAAGATGTCCCTTTTGAATACCATAATCATATGTTTGAACAACATTTGGGTGTATTAAACCAAACGTAAGCTTGATTTCATCCATAAACATTGTTTTAAATGAATCATCTTGAGAAAACTGTGACTGGACCATCTTAATGGCGACTACTTTATCAGCTTGTTCTCCGAGAAAGCGTGCACGACAAATCTTGGCCATCCCACCATCAACAAGATGGTCGAGGATTAAATACCTACCAAAACGCTCATGAGCTTTAGATTTTTCTTCTTGATCAGACATACTTGCGCTTCTCCTATCCTGAAACTTATCGGAGCTGCAGCTTAAGTCTTGAGTGAAAAGAGGACAAATCGAGATAAATTAAATAAAAAACATGAACGATTCTCTAGAGCACCATAACTTGTCGATAATTGGGAAAATTGAGTTTAAACCCAACACCGGAGTCACTCAGTTTCCTAGGAAGACACAAACCTTCGACACGGTACAAGTGAAACGATTGGTTATTATATTGTGGGTGAAGCTTTAAGTATGGTCCAAAGTGAGAAAGAGAGACACGTTGATAGCCAGCATCGGCAGCTTGTGACCAAAGCATTGTTTCAGAGATACGAGAAGAGTCCAGATTATAAGTCATGACAACTTTAAAATCAGCGCAGCCATTTATCGTTGTTTGCTCAGAAGATGAAAACCACTGACGAAATGGGCTTTTAGCTGGCACTTCGGCTACAAGAAGATCAAAAAGAAGATTTAGTTCTTGAAACCAGCTATACCTTTGAAACTGAAGCGAATCGTCCCACTCTGTCTGCTTGTATATACCGCCTTGAAAGCTCGCCTCACCTGTTCTCACCCTATTTTTTGACATGCTTCCACAAGAAGTTAGAAAAAGACTGACTAGAAAGATCAATATAAACTGCTTTCTCATAATACTCACCTGCTGATTGTTTCAATCCATCTTAATATATCATTAAACACAATTTCTCGATGAACATCATTAATTAAGTCGTGTTTTGCTTTAGAATAACTCTTAAAACTGGCCATGTCTCGTGGTAGGCCTTTTTGAAAGAGATATATCTTTTGCTCCGAGGTAAGGAAATCATCCCCTGAAACCAAAAAGAAGCTGGGGTAATTTAAGTAATATGAGCTCGAACGCACACTTCGCGCAGCTTCAAAAATTTCGGTCACCATACTCCACGTCAGTTGCGTATTTATTAACCCATCTGCAATCATCTCTCTATTCTTTATGGGATCAGTACAAAGCTGATGCGCCTTCGGACCGATAGGTAATTTTACCCTTGATGCAATAGAGCTAAGAATTTTTTGAAATGGAATTTTCCAATCTGGCCCTCCATAATTGAGATTCAATAGAGGATTGGCATAGATCATTCCCTTGAAGTTAAGCTTTTCTTCTTCTTTAAAGTTTAAAATGTGATCCATTAACTTGAGGATAACGAGTCCACCCATGCCTTGGCCAAAAAGTAGAGAGGGTCCTTGATACTCTTTGTGTATAATCTGTAGAAATTGAAGCGCATCAAAGCAAAAATCTTCGAAGGCGCCAACGTAACTTCTAGTGCCTGAACTGTGTCCATGCCCTGCGAAATCCATAAAAAAAAGCGAGACGTTCATATCTAAATTCTCTATGAGAAAATCAGCGAACTCTTGATAGCGGGCATGATAATCGTAAAAATCATGAAAAATAAAAATATTAATTTCTTTTTTTTCAGGATTTCTTAAACCTGGAATATTTTTTTTATAGTAGAGAGTTCCAACACTTTGCTTAGACTGAAATGAGCCAATATCTATTTTTCGTTCATTAGCGTTTCTTTGTCTCTGTGTAGTCACTACCTTCTAAGACTCTTGAATATATTTCATAATGGCCTTCGAAGCTTCTGGGTTTAAGTTTTGAAAGCGCAGTGAAAACCCTTGATTCCCGTCGAGAACTCGAACGACCTTGCCAGTGGCGACAAAACAGTAATCGGAGTTATCTGGATGTACATTCATATTTATTTCTTCTCCCATGTGAGCAGGAAAATCAGAAACTAAAACTTGAAGTCCGCCTATAGAGACATCTCGACAGATTCCTTCATAAACAACATTTTGATCATGAAAAAGAAGTCTGGCCACAAAAGGCTTTCGAATATTAACACGCCTTTCCTGTTCATCTATGACAGGAGGCATTTCTTGGAACGTACTTTCAAAAACTGGTAAATCCGCTAAAAAAGTCCAGTTATCCATTCCTGGAGAGAAGATTAAAGTCCTGGCATTAATCCGAAACTCATCGTACATCTTTTTAAGCTCTTTTAAGGTAAACGGCCCGTACTCCGTCTCTTCAGAGCCGCGGTCAGGTCCGATTTTTATAGTGAAAATCCGTTGATTTTCTCCGATAGACTTCCAATCGAGCTCTTTTCTTTTGATTGAGGAGGGCATTTCGGGAGCTTGTTCTGTTGAAGTCGTGGATAGTAAATCCTCAAGTTCATCTACTTCTTTAAATTTTTTCCAATTATCAAAACCCTTTTTCCAAATATAGCTTTCAGCATCTAATATGGCCGTTTGAACCAATTGATGTAAATCATCTTGCCCAACGGGACCGACCCGTTCACTTCCTTGTACATAATACCAGCTGGTCATGAAAGCTCCCTTACCGAGTTAAACCTTTTAATTCTGTGTACTTATTATTGTAAATCGCTTCTGCCGAAAGACTAATGGCCGGAAAAATTTCCCCTTTTTGTAATTCAACCGTCAAGATCTATCAAGTAAGGATCAATTTCTTAAGTTTTGGACCTAATAAGACGATAAATGAAGAGATTGTGACCACTTTTGGAGTTCTTATGAACATAAATAAACGGATCTTTAACTCAATTATCGTAAGTTTCTTAGGACTTTCGCTTTTAGCTAGTTGTTCAGATCCACAATTTGGCTCCTCTCGAGGTCAGCTCCAAGAACAGACCCCCGGACTAAAAACTTCAAGTAGTAGCATGTGCTCAGATTTCACATTGGTTAGACCACAAGTCGACCTACTGTTTCTTTGGGACAATTCGAGTAGCTCCGTTTTTATCAATAACAAAACGAAAAATGCACTTAATAGTATCGTCAATAAAGTTTCTCAGCGTTTTGATTATCATATTATGCTCGCACCACTTCTTTCTACAGGAAGCGTAAACAGCGACGCAAAACTTGTCACTTACGATACAGCGGGCTTAAACTCCAGCGCTATGAATATGCGAATCAATCGCTCTCAAGCCGCAAATGCGCTTAACTTCCCTTCCGCTTCCGGAAACCTAGAGGCGGGGCTAGAGAGGTCAAGACAGATCCTTGCGAGTAACATATCAAACGGAGTCTTTAGGCAAGGTGCCTATACAATTGTTGTTCTAATGTCGACAGAAGACGATAATTCTTATGTTTCGGGAAATTATATAAGTTCCTCTCAAAGAAGAGACTATGTGGATGAAAAAGTACATCAGCTTCTTTGTCTAAGAGGAAATTACAATGGCTCCTATGGTAGTAATTGTTCAGGGCCATCCCTTAACAGTAGTATGATGCGCTTTATCTCCATCGTAGCTAACAACTCTAACCGCTGTTCCCAAAATGGTGTCGTCCAGAATGCTAATGCAGGAGTGGCCTATGAGATGGCCTCAAGTTTTATTTATTCGCAGGGTTATACCAATTCCAATCCTAACCATTTCGACCAAAATGGAGCCCGTACCCAAAACAGAGGTAGTGAATCCTATCCGCTTTATGACTCCACTGACATTTGTAATGGAGATTACAATGGAATTTTTGATGGTGTAAATAGCGTAATTCAAGATCGAGTGATTGCACATAAGTACCGTTATTGGCCAGTTGCCGGTCCTGTTGCCGATGTCGACTCCAACACCATTGAGGTCAAAAGCAGTAATGGCCAACAGCTTTTCCATCTCCCACCGAGTGCAACTCATCCCAACGACGATGGATTTAAATATATTGGTAATACGACAAGAAACACCAGGTATCAGCCATCTCCTGGAGAGCCTCATACAGGACATTTAATTGAACTTTATGGAAATGCAAGAGTGACTTATCCAGAATGCTTGAAGGTTAGCTTTACTCAAAACGAAGAGTATTATGGCCATGTCCACCTAACGGGAAGACCGCTAGAAAGCTCTATTGAACTCAAAATCAATGGGGTTAATATCCCAATGTGTTCATCGGCAAGTAGTTGTAGTAACGGCTACGTTTTTCTTAATACTCCGAGTACATCAACGAGAAATATAAAAATTGTTTCACCATCAGATCATTCGCCAGATATTGAAAATCCAGATACAAGAACGGGTTATTTTCTCAAACTTTTTGGCAATGCTGTTTATAGTAATGGTGATAATGTTAATGTTAACTGGCTGCCAAGCTCAGGCAACTAACTCTGGTCAACCTTCGCCTCGTTTACACGTTGGATTGCATTCATAAGACGAACAGGAGGCAAAAGCTTTTTGAGGGTTTTATGAAAAACCTCAACAGTGAGCTTGTTTTCCCCTCCCACCATTACTTCAGCACAAATGCCACTTTGAGTCGCGTCTAAAAGATGACTCTCAGTCAACTTGTTCCCCTCTTTTTCACATTCTTCTAAAATAGAACTCAGATCCACGACAAAAGAATCTTCCTCAGGTCTCTTAATCACGACCTCTCTCATTATTTTTGAAAGAAGAATTTCACATGAGGGGGAGATCACAATTTTTTTCTTATCATCTACCATTCTTTGCATATTCATAAAGACCATTATGGAGCGAATTGACTCGATATCGCTCATCTGAATAAGCTTTGGAAGCTTATCCTCGTCGGGAACAAGTTTTAAAAAGCCAGCTTCTTCCATCATCAAAAAGAACTGCTCGAACTTAACTTCTGAAACCGAAAAGATATCAAGCATGTAAAATTTTAAACGCTTGGCATGAAGCTCATAGTAAGTGTCTTTGTATTCAGCGTGAGTTTTCATTCCAAGGTAAAGCAAAGACAAAAGTTTTAAGATGTCAGATTTATGAAAAAACTCATATTCACTAACCTTTCCTTGCTTACCATAAACAAGTGAGTTGCTTTCAAGTTCTCTAACTTTGTCATTTGTTTTTCTAAGTCTATCTGCGAGTGTGTGAATGATCGTTTTTAACCATGGATTCAAAGCTGACATGGTTTTTCCGAAGGCCTGAAAAGAAATTTCGATAACCTCTGTCGAAACTAAAGCTGAAGCTGAACAGCTTCTCCGAGAAGCCGATTCGTCGAAATAGGCCATCTCTCCAATGACTTCACCAGCACGTAAGATGGCCAACTCCACAAAACCTCGGCCTTTGGGGAGATATAAGCGAACCTGGCCTTTCTGAATAATAAAAAGTGAATTGGCATTATCACCATTATGGAAAAGGACGTCACCCGGGGCGTACGATTTTATCCCCGATTTTTTTTGTCCTTCCGACATAACTTACATCCTTTCGATAATGAGACTTAAGGCCTCTCCCCCACCAATACAAATTGAGGCCATTCCGTATTTTCCGCCAGTATTTTCCAAAGCGTTCATAAGGGTCACGACAATCCGAGTTCCTGAGCAACCTATAGGGTGTCCAAGGCTAACCCCACCACCATAAATATTCACTTTAGATTTATCCAATTCTAACTCTTTTATAGCGGCCATGGTAACTACGGCAAAAGCTTCATTGATTTCGAAAAGGTCAATATCTTCCTTTTTCAGTCCACTTTTTTCAAAGCATTTTTTCATGGCCTCGACAGGTGCTGTCGTAAACCAAGTTGAGTTTTGTGCATGACCTGCGTAAGAGACGATCCGAAACTTTGCCTGATCCTTAGATTCTTCTCCTCCTAGCACTATCGCAGCAGCGCCATCATTGATGGTCGAAGCATTGGCGGCCGTGATGGTTCCGTCCTTTTCAAAAGCTGGTCTAAGCTTAGGAATTTTATTAAAGTCGGCCTTCATTGGGCCCTCATCTTCTTCTACAATCACATCGCCTTTTCGAGTTTTGACTGTAACCGGAGTAATTTCTTTATTAAAATGCCCGGCCTTCATGGCCTCTTGGGCGCGCTTGAATGAGCCTATAGCAAATTCATCCTGCTCCTCGCGAGAGAAATTGTATTCCTTAGCGCAGACTTCTGCACAATTTCCCATCGGGCGGTCGCTATAAACATCCCAAAGTCCATCCCATTGCACAGAATCTTTCATTTCAGTGGCCCCAAATTTATGGCCGGTACGGCTATTGGGAAGTAAGTGAGGGGCAAGTGACATATTTTCCATTCCACCGCAAACAGCATATTTAAGGTCGCCGGCCTTAATGCCTTGAGCTCCTAATATAATGGTCTTTAGTCCTGAGCCACATACCTTATTGATAGTAGTTGCGGGAGTAGATTCAGGAAGCCCTGCAGCAAGAGCTGCTTGGCGAGCAGGCGCTTGTCCTACACCAGCTTGAACAACATTTCCCATATAAACTTCATCAACATCTTCAGGCCGAACACCGGCACGCTCTAAAGCTGACTTTATGGCCACTGCTCCCAACTCTGGTGCTTTTACACTTGAGAGTGAACCAAGAAAACTTCCACTCGGGGTTCTTGCCCCTCCTAAAATATAGACGCTCATGTATAGACTCCTTCATGTTTTTTTAATGAGAGCAAATTTATCATGAGTCTTAAAGAGCGCCAAGGGCGGTGGGCCAGTGGACAACCGCCACTCTTGGCCGTATAAACGGCGCCATGAAAACACTCGCAAGAAAGCCACAATCAGAAGACCCAATTGAATTACCCTTAAGCTGGAGAGAGTCTGTGCAAGAAATCTTGACTCAGAGCTTTCAATCCGAATGCGAGGCCCACGGGCTTAGCTTCGATGTAGTCGGGGCAACATTTCCTGACGAGCTTTTATTATGCTTCTCTCTAGTCGACCCTGATAAGCCTGAAATTGCCCCATGCACTCTCATGCTTTCTGCAGATATTAAAGAAAGTACGGCCCCAAAAAAGCTTCTTAAAACACTCATTGATCAGGCAGGCGTGTTTTTTGAAAACTTCTTTGCGACAAATGAAGAAGAAAAGCACGAACTCTACCAGGCCCGCTGGCTTGATGAGAAACATGCTGCTCAAATTTTCTATGCAAAAGTTAGCCGAGAAAATGTTCGCCTCACACTGGAGGCGAACAGGTGGCTAGAGAAGTAAAGTTCTAATCGTCAAAGCCTGATGTCGTTGGCTTGACGACTGCTTTTGTCTCAAAAGCAATATCTTGATCATCGTCACCATCATCACCATCATCAAAAGACTCATCATCATCTGATTCAATATTGAGCTCTTTTAAAACTCCCACAAATGTTTTCTCTTCTGAAAGGTCATTAATAATGGCCTCGATATACTTGATCGGATACTTGGCAACAAGCTCTTCGATGTAATCTTGGAGCTTACCTTCCTCGAGAATTGTTTGCTTTTTCTTAACGTCTTTCCAGTTCTTAATGTAATGGTAGCGACAGTAACTCAACGTTGTCGCCAAGTTCTCACAGTTCTTCTCAATACACTCATCAGTGTCGACTCTAAAGAAGTCTAGGTCTCTAACGGCTTCAAAGACATCAACCAGAGAGTAATCCTCTGAAAGACTTAGCATCTCTTCAGCAAGAGAGTCTTTGATCTCTTCCTCATCGTCCATTTTAATGCCAACTTCTTTGGCAAGATTTTCTGTTACAGATTTTTTCTCAGCGACAGCTTTTGTTTTTTTACTTTCCGCTGGTGGAGTTACAGCTTCGGCTTCAACGATAGGCTTATCCGATTCTGATTTTACGGACTTCTTTGCATCAGCTTCTGCAGCCTCTGTCTTTACGGCTTTTTTGGCCGTCTTGGGAGCAGATTTCTGTGCTGTTTTTTTAGCTGCTTTTTTTGCAACTTTCTTATCCGTCGTTTTCACTGTCTTTGTAGCGGTTTTCTTAGCAGCTTTTTTTGCGGTTTTCTTGGCCGCCTTTTTCGCTGTTTTCTTGGCCACTTTTTTCGCTGTCTTTTTTGCTGTTTTCTTAGCTACTTTTTTGGCCGTTTTCTTTGCCGTTTTCTTTGCCGCTTTTTTAGCTACTTTCTTTGCCGTTTTCTTAGCAGTTTTTTTCGCAGTTTTCTTTGCAGCTTTTTTAGCAGTTTTTTGAGGCGTTTTTTTTGCCGTCTTTTTAGCTACTTTCTTTGCCGTTTTTTTCTTAGTGGCTTTTTTAGCCGCTGTTTTCTTTTTGGCCATATTAAGGTTCTCCAACAATTTCTTAAACAATGATGTGGTCCTTTATCTCAAGCGAAAAAAGGTTTGATTTTAAGGTCTTAACACAAATAGGTATCACTAAGCCTCACAGAGTTCAAGCTCTTATGAAATCTAGCTGAAGCTATTAGCTTCTTAACGCTTTGAGTTCATGAGACGCAATCACAATTCTTTGAACTTCAGACGTCCCCTCGTAAATTTCTGTAATTTTGGCATCTCTAAAATGCCTTTCCACTGGAAATTCACGCGTATAGCCATTTCCTCCACAAACTTGAATAGACTTGGTCGTAATCCACATAGCAGATTCTGCGGCGAAGAGCTTGGCCTGAGCTCCACGCTTGGAGTAATTCTCTTTGCGATCCTTCATCATACTTGCATCTTCGATAAGTAGTCTCGAAGCATCAATTTTAGTGCTCATATCTGCTAGCATAAATTGAACGCCTTGGAGGTCGGCCAGGGGCTTTCCAAACTGTATGCGCTCTGTTGCGTACTTTTTAGCGTAACGAAAGGCAGCTTCGGCGATCCCTACTGCTTGTGCAGCAATTCCGATGCGGCCACCATCCAATGTTGCCATTGCAACACGAAAGCCTTTTTCAGGCTGACCTAAAAGATTTTCTTTAGGGACTTTTACTTTATCAAGTTGGATCTGAGTCGTAGATGAGCCTCTAATCCCAAGTTTATCCTCAGACTTCATAACGTTAAAGCCGTCAACGTCTGTATCGACAATAAAAGCAGAGATCCCTTTATAGTCATCTGTCTTTTTAGTTTTTGCGAAAACGATAGCAATATTGGCCTCTTTACCATTAGTTACCCAGTTTTTAACACCGTTAAGCTCCCAATGGTCACCTTTGTCCTCGGCCATTGTCGTCAAAGAACCCGCATCACTTCCAGCGTTAGGCTCACTAAGACAGAAACAACCTATCGCTTCGCCACTTGCCATTCGTGGTAAATATCGCTTTTTTTGGTCGTCTGTCCCAAACTCAATAATGGGCCAGCCGCATAGCGAAGTGTGGGCCGAAACCAAGACCCCTGTAGAAGCGCAGCCTCGGGAGAGCTCTTCAATCAGGATGGCATAGGACATATAATCCATTCCCGCTCCTCCATATTCTTCAGGAATATAGCTTCCCATGAAGCCATTTTCAGAAAGGTGCGTAACGATCTCTTTGGGAATTTTTCCTTCTTGATCAATCTTGGCCGCACGTGGAACGAGCTCGCTGTCAGCAAACTTGGCCACAAGTTCACGCAATTCTTTATATTCTTCTCTAGTGCTCATAATTTATTTTCCTTATAAGAGTTTAGTTTTTGCTATAATCGTAAAATCCCCGACCCGTTTTCTTTCCGAGACGACCGGCCAAGACATATTTCTTTAAAAGTGGACAAGGACGGTACTTTGTATCTCCAAGTCCTTCATGCAGGACTTCCATGATCGCCAAACAGGTGTCGAGACCAATGAAGTCAGCTAGAGTTAACGGACCCATAGGCTGATTGGTTCCAAGCTTCATAGCAAGGTCCAGGTCTTCTACGCTGGCCACTCCCTCGTGAAGAGCATAGACCGCCTCATTGATCATCGGCATAAGAATACGGTTAACAGCAAAGCCAGGTGCATCTTCTGCTCTGACAAAAACCTTACCCATCCCCTCTGCTACTTGGGCCACTGTATCAAAACTCTCCTGAGAGGTCTCAAGACCGCGGATTCCCTCAACGAGCTTCATGACCGGAACAGGATTCATAAAATGCATTCCTACAACCTTTTCAGGTCTAGAAGTTTGGGCCGCGATCTCCGTAATCGAAATCGAAGAGGTGTTACTCGCCAAAATGGCGTCAGGTCCGGCCACTTCATTCAATTGCTTAAATATTTCAAACTTAATTTTTTTATTTTCGGTCGCGGCTTCTATGATGAGCTGACAAGGCGTCAATTTCTGCATGTCCCCAGCAGAAACAATCCGATCCCTTGCTTGGTCAGCGGCTGCTTGATCCCATTTTCCCTTCTCAACGCCTCGGGCCAGCTGCTTATTGATAAATTCTAGTCCTTCTTTAAGACCATCTTGAGAAATATCAAATAAAACGACGTTAAAACCCGATTGAGCGGCTACCTGTGCAATGCCCCGTCCCATCTGTCCTGCGCCGACAACTCCAATTGAGTTTATTTTGGCCACAATTCACCTTCCTATTGTCTTAAGATTAAATCCGCCCGATCATACTTCTGACCGTGTAGATTATCAAATTTAAAGCTGATAGAACTTGCCAAGGCGCTAGATATGATTTAGAAACGAGGGTCAAATAAGAGTTAACGTACAGGAGTGTCGCGTGGCAAACCACAAATCAGCGAAAAAAAGAAGTCGTCAAGCCGTAGTCAAAACTGAAATAAATAAAGTCAGAAAAACTCAGGCGAGAACGGTTATTAAAGAAATCAAAGCAGCGATAAATGAGAAGGACAAGGCCAAGGCAACAGAGCTCTTTCCAAAAGCTCAGTCTCATCTTTATAAATTGGCCAAAAATGGTGTGATTAAGCCAAACCAAGCAGGTCGCAAGACATCTCGCTTGGCGAGCCAAATCAACTCAATCGCTTAATAAAACGATCTCAATATTTTGGGAACTTTAAAGAAACTGCGCTAAATAATTTTGGCGCATTTTTTCTTGAAGTGTTTTATCTTTTCTTTTGGCCATTAATTCTAACTCAGAGAAATGATGAATGGCCCGCTTAAGTTGAGAGTCTTTCCATAAGCGAGAATGGGCCATCAAAGCTTTATCATACTTACTTAATCTATTTTTCTTATCCGCATAACTAGTATCAAGCATCTTTAAAAGGTGTCCCTGCATAAATCTAAAAAACTCAATCAGCTCTTTATCTGCAAGCTCAAGGCTTAAAAGTTCCGAGAAAAAGGTTTTCTTTTTTTGAGCAAACCCTTCGGCCAACTCAAACCTTTTTAAATGCCCAGGCCTAATCAATTCTTGAACATGTGCCAGTTCAATATGACCATCAGTATCAGCGTGGAGTTTAATCGTTTTTATCGCCTCGACAAACTCACCACATGTTGGGGCCAAAGCCTCTTGTAAGTAATTTTTAACAGGAAAACTTAAAGGCATCTGCATCTCGTCAGCTAAATAATCTAAAAGTTTGTCATATTCCCAAAATGCAGGAGGTTGAACTTTAAGAACCTCGGCCTTCATTTTTTTACTCATTTTATCTAATGACTCGTTCCCCTTCCATGAACATAAAATCAGACTACGCCCATTCATACTGAGTTCAGATTTGGTCATCATTTTTTTTACATCTTCAGTCAGATCTTCTGCGCAAAGCACTAGATAAGATTCTTGTGACGAAAACAGCCCTACTTGAATTAGGTTTTCCTCTACCCAATCAGAGCTGATCTCTGTGCCCAGTAATATAAGAAGCTCTCTATTTTGGTTTTTCAAAGATTGACGCAGCCTCTGTGTAAAAAAGGCTTCTATATAGGGATCGCTGGCCTGAAAATAAAGGACACCTTCATGATCGGTCGAAATAATTTCTGGCCGGGTCTTTCTCAATTCCCAAACGGGCCACTTAGAAGGCATTAAGCACCACCCTCTCAAATTGAAGCGACGCTGACTGTGCCATTTGTTTGATTTTCAATTCAATTAACTTTTTATTTCGAGTCGCATTCACAACACCACCATCATCTGGACCCAAGTTGCTTTCGATAGCGCGAGAAAAAGAACTGTCAAGCGACATCACTTCTGTGAATAGAACTTTAGGATGATTTATCAAATAAGGTCTCATCTCTGACTCAAGAAGCTCAAGGTCTTCTTGACTAGGCCTTTTGATGAGAACGTAAGTAACACTTAGTCGAATTTCACCTCGAGTTGGAAGGTTAAAAGCCGGGCGATCACCAATTGACTCCTTTAAGTCACCAGTCGTGAAAGTTGTCCCAGTTGTTTTTATGGCATCTCTTAAACTTTTTGGAGAATCTATAATTCCAACGAGAACAGCGTCCGCCCGGTCACCTCCTTCTCCACTTAAAAGCTTGAGATCAGGAAACTGATTGAGCATCAAGCGTATTTCTTGAGTCATCTGTCCCGCCACTAGAGGAAATGCGGAACGGTTAATAAACATGGGGACGGCCAAGCTTTCCACTCCGTATATCTTGAATGGGTTTTCCACTTTCCGAACACGATAACCAGCGCAGGAGGTAAGAGTGAAGACTAAACACATGTATATAAGTAGCGTTTTCATAGGCCAAAGTTTATATTGCCCGTGGCGATTTGGCCCGTAAGATGCGACGCAGCGATTGGCGCACAGGGGTATGCTAATACGACAAGACAAAGTTAGATTTAGCGCATGGTAAAAAAGAAGTTTTCTGCTCACAAGCTTGGCGATCTCCTCAATGATTCCTGGACTGGTAACCAGGATATCTTCTCAAGAGGGCCTTCTCGATATCGATCAGATGGAACAGTGGCGAATCGCCCACGTTATAAACAAGAGAATTTCGATTTCCTTAAACTCATCCAAAAATGGCCAGAGATTGTCGGGGACAAACTGGCCCAAGAAACGGCCCCACTTAAAAACCGTGCAAAAACACTTACTGTTCTCACAAAACATGCAGCTTTCTCTCAGCAGATTAGCTTTATGGAAGGCCCTTTAAGGAAGAAAATCATTTCATTCTTTCCTGCACTTGAGGGAAAGATTGATAGAATCAACTTCATTAGTAACCCTACAGCTTTTCATGTGGAAAAAGAAAAAGTAAAAAAATGGCACCGGGGAGCCGATGATAATAAAGCCCCCAGACTTCATCCCTATTCACCAGAATATAAAAGACTAAGTCGTGAGGCAGATGAAATTTTTGATGATATCGAAGATGAACAAATGGTTCAAAGCCTCAAATCACTTTACATAGAATTCAAAAGCTTAAAATAAATGATATAAAATACGTCTTACCTTTAGTTTTAAGTATTCGATATTCTAGGCCCATAGAATCCATCAGCTTTTTCAACTCCTCTCTAGCACAAAAAAATCCTTGCGCTTGATGCTGCTGACAAGTGCTAAAAAGATGTTGTAGAAAATCTGCGGCTTTCTTTTTGTCCCAAAAGCGACAATTATTTTTTCTGAGATATGGAGAAGCACGGCCTTCTCCAGTAAAAAAGTAAGGAGGATTACAAACGATATGAGTAAATGGTCCATCATCTCTAAAGTTCAAAAAGTCTTCATGATAAATATTCACATCGATAGCAGTCGGAAGAAATCGTGCGATATTTTCCTTAATAAAAGGCAAGAACTCTTTTTCCTTCTCTAACAGCTTTAAAGAGTGCCTACTTTTACTGCTTAATTTTTTCGCAATTTCAACCCCAACAACTCCACATCCAGCACCGGCATCAAGGATATGAACCGCTTTATCTTGCTCTATATGATCTAAAACAATTTTTGATAGAATAATCGAATCTTCAGAAAATTTATAAAAGGAGGGCTGTCTGTAACATTTTTGAAAATATTCATCATTCAAGGTTCTGCCCCATAGGGTAAGCAAACGCCCATAAATAATCATTATTATAGTCACCAAGCTCAAGCAAGAAAAACAACATGAGTTCTGGAGCAGCACTCTCCCAAAAAAGCTCTTGATAGACAGATCTCTTGAGTTGAAATATCGGACGATCCCACCGTTGCCTCTTCTCTGTAAGTAAGCGTTTAAACGCTTCATGCTCAATGAGCTCTAAGGCAATAAAGCGGTAGTACGGGTCATTACTTTTATGACTGGTAACAATATCTCGGATGACTTTGCGTTTACTCTCATCGCTAGGCATTGATTCAGTAAAAACCCAAAGAGACTCAAAATCTAACTGATCTTTGTTCTTTTCATCAAACAAAGAATCAATAAAAACCTCTACCTGACCTCTTGAAGTGCGATGTGAAAGCTGAGAGTACCAAAATGAAGGAAAGCTACTTACTTTTTGTCCTGAGGAAAAAGATTCTCTCAAGCGGCTTAGAGACCATTGAGTTTGATAATTTGAGCTTAGAGACTTGAATGTCCGTGAGCTTAGACTCTCGTCCATTATTGTCATGAAGATATCCACTTTTAGTGGATTCTTCTTTTTTAAAAAATTCCCCACAACCATTCCAATGTCTAGCATTAGTTTTTCAAAGCGCTCTCGTGACCATTTTGAAGAGAAAAGGTCACGATGGATTTCGAATGATATTCTTGCAGGATGAAAGTTCAAGAAATCATCGAGCTCTTTTTGTGCCCAAGCCTCATTGTCTGACCTTATCGCAAGAACGACCAATCCCAGTTTTTTTATAAACTCGTAGGGTGAATCTAGTAGTTTATTATGTAAGCTTTGGGCCATAAAATACAATTCAGGCTTTTCCATATCATCGTAATTTACTTTTAAAAAAGTTTCTAAGGACTCCCAAAGTTTTAAGATTTCCCTATTTTCTGACATGCGAGAAATAACATTATTAATTTCTTTTTGTCTTTCTGCTGAGACTTCTTCTATTTCAAAAAGTTCATCAAGATTATTCCACTTTCGCGATTGGGTAATCTTGTACAACACCTTAAAATCGGGCTCCATGAAAACCTGGCAACGTTTCAAAAAATCAGACCACTTTGTCATTTCATCATTCTTTACTGCTACCAAGAGCGCTAGCTTAGTAGGATAATCTCGTATTCTTTCGCAAGAGATTTCTTCTGTGGGGGATTGAAAACTTAAGTGATATCCAGTCGTTTTTAAACTGACTTCTGCTTTATAGACATTTTGGGATAATGGAAGTGGTTTAAATATTCTTTTTTTTTTAATCCACTAGGGTCTTGAACAAGGCTTTGGGCCTGAACAGACGAAACAAAAACACCAATGATAGGAAAAGGTTTATTTAAAATTGTACGGTAATAGTAAAAAACACCTAAGGTGAGTAATACAATAAGACCTAATATATAAAATAAATAACGATCATTTCTCTTTGGCGCTTCAATCACTTTTTTCGGTTTCTTCTTAATTTCATTATTCTTTTTTTTTACTGCAACTGCTTGTTCTTTTTCTTGCCCACTTGTTTCGGATTCGCTCACAGATTCTTTTTTCATTTCATTAGGCTTATCTTCTGTAGTCTGCTTATCTTCAAGGTCTGGAAATTCTAAATCTTTTTCATCCGGTAGAGTGCCATCCCAGTCATTGCCAAATTCCATATCAGAAGAATCTTCATCCCCATCAAGTTCATCAACTAAAGCAGCATGATCATCCTCAGGTATTTTTTCCTTAAACAAGGTCCTGTCCAGCTCTAATACTCGCGTCTGTCGTTCATCCTCAGAAGGTATATCCCCAAAGTCAGGATAGGCCAAGTCATCCTCTTCGGGGACTTGAGCATCTTCATCTTCATCTTTAAATGAGATTTCCTCGCTCTCATTCTCCGAGCGTCGTTCTTTTTCCCACTTAAGAGGATTTGGGTATAAAGAAGCTGTTCCTTCCTTTTTCTCTTGGCCTATACTAAGAACAGTTTTGGCTTCGCTTATCGGATCAAACGACTGTGGTATATCCCCTAGAACATACTTATCTAAAAGATCTTTTTCTTTTAAAGCGAACCAGTATCCATTTCCAGAAGAAATCTCATCTTCTGAACCGAGGGCCCCCTTCTCAACAAATGAGATGAGCTTTTCTTTGCTAACCGGCCCTAAGATCTGTTTTTGCTTAGTTCGAATAAGCCAGTCCTTGGTCACAGCTGTCTGTGTTTTAGAGGAAGAATCCAATGAGCCCCTTCAAGTCTTCATCATTAAACTTTAACCCGGCGCTAATCGTAGCACTTCGAGTATCATTATATAAAACATCTTCTATTGCGACTTTACCATACATCACATTCCAGATTTGAAGTTCAGAGGAAAGTCTAAAGTTTATTCCTATATCTTCTCTGTAATCATAAAGTTCCGAAGAAAACTTCATTCCCCAAGTGTGTAGATAATAATCAATACCAAACCCACCAGTGGACTCAATCAAGCCTCCGCGAAAGCCCCAGTTATGGACTCGACGACCAAGTTGGATATCAAATCTTAAGGCATCCTTTTCAGCTTGTTTTTCGATACGGCTATTCTCGTTTCCATTCTGCACAGTAGTAAAAATCGTTTCTGACTCCGGACCTATTTCAGATGTTGTAATTCCTAAGAGGTAATAGCGCTCAGGAGATGGAAAAATTTTAAAATAGGCTTCAGTTTCAGCACCGTAGCGTGTGTTCGCGCCAGTATAAACTCCGAGCTCAGTTCTTAAAGAGTCCACTCTTGTCACGATTTTCTTAACACCTGCGAGGGTCTGACGAACTTCATCTGCAATCTCTTCTTCTACTAAGAGTTTGCCCATCGTTCCTTTACCTTGCCTAATATCATGCACGAGAAGTTCAAGATCCCCTGTTAACCCCTGAGTCTTGGAAAGAATGTCTCTTAATTTTGAGACAGAACTGTCCGCCATTTGTTTGTCAGTTTCTTCTGCTAAAGACTGGGAGATCTTTTCCATGTTCAAAATGACTTCATTCAAACGCTCTCGATTACCTGTTACGGTCTCGTCGAGACTGGCGGTTAAACTATCCATATTACTCAGTATACTTTTTAGAGGTGCTTCCCGACCTTCAGGCGCAAAGACTTCACGAAAAGACTGAGTCATAGTTTTTACATCTTTTAGAACTTTACCTGCATCATCTAAGATTCCTTCCATGCCACCACTTTCATCAGCAATCAAAAAGCCCATGGGCCCTAGCATTTCGGAACTGCGGCCGATTGAAATTTCGAGGTACTTATCACCTAAAAACCCCACAGTCTTAACTCTAAGCCTAGAGTCTTGAGTGATCCCAATTCCTTCTAAAACTTCGAACGTAATAAGTGCGTTATTGCCTTGAAGCTCAATATTTTTAATACGTCCTGCATTTATGCCAGCAACTTTAATAGGTGTTTTAGGGAATATGCCTGAAGCATCCTGAACGATCGTTCTGTATGTAACATAGTCACCAAACCCCGATTGATTTGAGGTTACAGAAAAGGACATATAAACAACGGCCACCATGGTGGCGATGGCCATTAGACCAACTTTAAATTCATTCATGAACTGTCTTTCGCTTCCTTGCCATCAGCTACCAATGAGCTAAAGATTGATAAACTCCTGCACCAAAGGATTCTTTGATTCACGAAACTCTTGAGCAGGTAAATACTCAACAATCGTACCACGATCCAAGAAGGCAACAAAGTCAGAAATTTGCAACGAGGCCTTCACGTCGTGAGATATAATAATCGATGTCATTCCTCGATGCTCATACTTATTTTGTGTATCAACAATTAAATCGTTGACCATTTTTGTCGTGATAGGGTCAAGCCCAGTTGTTGGTTCATCATAAAGCATGATTCGCGGGTTGAGTGCAAGACCTCTGGCCAGCCCGACGCGTTTTCGCATCCCGCCGGAAAGCTCTGATGGGAGCTTATGAAATGACTCTTCTTTAATATTCACTGTATTCAGAAGATCACTCACTATTTTCTCTATCTCTTCTTCGCTCTTCTTCGAGAATTCTCGCAAAGGGAAGGCGACATTGTCATAAGCTGTTTTGGAGTCAAAAAGTGCAGCATACTGAAAGAGCATGCCAAAGTTTCGCCTAAACTCTCTCAGCTCCATTTGGCTTTTAAGAGCGAGCTCTTGTCCTAAAACTTTAATATGTCCCTCAGTGGGTTGCATTAAGCCTAGAATATGCTTCAATAAAGTTGACTTCCCGGCTCCAGAGAAACCTAGAATGGTTGTGATCTTATTGACTGGAATTTCAAAGTTGAGATGATTTAAAACAGTCATCTTGCCAAAACGCTTAACGACATCTTGAGCACTAACTGCAATTTGAATATCTCCTTTTTCTTCTTGCGTCATAAGATCTTCACCAAAAAGCTTGTTAGAATATAATCTAAAACAAGTACCGTAATCATACCCCAAACAACAGCTTGGTTAGTGCCGCGGCCTACGCCCTCGGCTCCTTTTGTTACCTGAAAACCAAAATAGGTTCCGATAAGAGCGATAATAAAACCAAAAAAGAAGGCCTTAATAAGTCCATGTGCAATATCTTCCATAAACATAAACTCTCCGAGTTTAGAAAGATAGATGGCCTCATCGATCATCAGCGTTTTAGTACCAACAAAGTAGGATCCCAAGTTTCCAATCGCTAAAAAAATAGCTGAAAGCATGGGTAAGCATATAGTACAGGCGATAATCCTTGGGACGGCCAAATACTGAAAACTGTTTATTCCCATCACCTCGAGGGCATCGACTTGTTCTGTCACTTTCATTGTTCCAATCTGCGCGGCCATCGAAGAGCCCGCTTTTCCTGCAACAATAAGTCCTGTTAATACAGGTGCGAGCTCTTTGGCCAATGAAAGCGTAACAACAGGGCCAACTAAAGAATCGACTGAGATGAGCTGGAAACCAAAATACATCTGAAAGGCCATGACCATTCCTGTAAATGTTCCGGCCAAAATAATAATAAACATACTTTGAAAACCGATGACGTACATTTGCTCTACAAAAAGCTTGAACCTGTACGGGGGGCGGATCACCCAATAAAAAAACTGAAAAAGGCACGAAGAAATTCGTCCTAGACCATCAATATTTTTAGTAACTATAGACCCAAGGCCTTCAATAAGGCTTTGAACCAACCGTATCGGTTGCGTCATATCCGCTCACTCCAACTCATAAATGAATTAAAGTCTAAACGAATTTTCAAAGCTTGGCGAATTCTATAACTACATAACGTGAATACGAGGAACCCTATGAGTTAACTGGCAAAAAAGCTCATAGCTTAAAGCGCCTGTTTCAAGGGAAAGGTTTTCAACACTTTCTGCCGTGTGATCCCACATCACAAACTTATCCCCTACTTGAAGGTCTTTGAAAGACTCTTCAGGAAATAGGACTTGGGTCATATCCATGTTTATACGACCAGTCACTTCACCTTTATGGCCTTTATGGAAAAAGTGCGCCCCAGCAAAGCGTGTGGAAATCCCATCTCCGTAGCCCAAAGCAACAATAGCAATAACCCCGTCTCGAGGACAAACTCGAGCTCCGTAGCCGACGGGAGTTCCACGTTTTACTTTAAAAACATGTAAAATATAAGTTTCCAGTTTTGAGATATTGTGACCTCTCCACTGACGGAGATCGGCCAATTGAGGAATTAAAGAAGATGGGCCATACAACATGAGACCTGGTCGAATGTGAGTAAAATTAGCACCAACACCTTGCTCAAGTGCACCTGAGTTAGAGATAGATGTTCTCTCTATGTTGAAGCCTGCTGATTGAAATTCAGCTATCAAAATATCAAAGCGTTCACATTGTTGTTTATTTTTCTTTATTGTCTTCATAGACTGAGAAGCACAAGCCAGATGGGTCATTAAGTGATAAATCGTCCGCCGTGGACTTTTCTTAAGCCGTTCAATAACCTTGCTAACATCGCCATCATCGAGTCCTAGACGGTTCATACCTGTATTAAACTTTAAACATAAGGGAGCATGAGAGAATTCGGACTGTTCGAGAAAAAAATCTAAATCCTGTTCATTTGATATAACAGGAATAATTCGGCGGTTAACATAAAACTCACTAGAATCTTTAAGCTCGATCTGGACATCTGAAAAAACGTAAACCTCAAACTCGAGATCGGGTATATGCTCTCTCAGGTGAAGGGCCTCGGCCAAGGTCGCACAACCAAATTCCTTAATACCTAAAGTTTGGTAAGCGTAGCGTACGATTGGCAAAATACCGTGCCCATAAGCATCGGCCTTAACCATAAAAAGAATATTTTGCTGTTTATAAAGGTCTTTAAGACTCGAAACATTCTCGCCCAATAGCCTTAAATCAACGAGCAGTCGACTGCGGTCTCGCACAAAGATCTCCTACATACTCTGCTCTGGTCCAGCTCCCCAAACATTCACTCGCTTAGGAGCGTCTTCCTGTGCTTTGAGCAATTCACGTGGCTCCTCTGCAGAGTGGACCTGTTGCTCTAAAGCTTTGAGGAATCCTCTCGAAGCAACCGGCAACATTCGAACCTCTGGCTTAAGTGATCTTCCAAGCACAGACTCTGATTTTTCAAAATACTTCCAATAAGAAAATCGTGCGGAGAAACTTTTAAGAGCAATAAATAACTTTTCAGCATTCTCTTTGGGAACCAAGAAACTGAGAACATCCACCCCAAAAGGACAGACCTGAAAATCTACATCGACCTGGGCACTGAATCTTGAAATAAAGTCTTGGTAGAAGCTTTTCCAATAAAAGCGTTGAGGTTTATCATAGATGGCCCCAACTAAAGTGTGAAAAGAAACATTGATAAGTTCCCTCTCAACTTGCGGCCCTGCAGTTGAGCCATAAAGATTAGCATCGAGAATATTCATCATCTCCCAAGAGTTTAACCATTTATCTGGACCGAGAGCGGATCGCTTTTCGCGAAGTTTAAAAGCGCAGTAAAGCCCTGAGAGAAATCGCTCTAGGCCTTCCCAATCGAACAAGCTCAACATATCAGCATCATCAATTCTCAAGAAAATCATCATTTCGGGGTGTTGCCTTGTGGCCCTTATCCCCAAGCTCATCAACTCCCCTCCCATCAGATCGACACCCACTTGCGAGGCCATGTTTTGCGCAAAAGGCTCTATTCCTTGAGGACATGAGCGCCCCAACCATAAAGAAGGAATCCGCTTGAACTTGAGATCGGAGATCTCTGGAGAGACGAGTTTTTGTGTGCTATGTGAGAGCTCAAGAAAAGAGAACTGCCCCACTTCTTTTAGGTTTGCCAAAACGTGAGCACAGGCAGACACGAAATCATCTTCGTTGTGCCTCATCTCAAATCTTTGGCAGTAAGAGTTTAAAAGTTTTTGATAATACTCACGCTCTTGTAAGCTTTGATTTTGAGCGATGAGTTTTTCTATTTGATGGTCATATTTTTTTGATTTAAGACCTTCAGACTTTGTGTCTTGCTCTAAGCTCATTATTTTATTTAATCGCTTGAGATTGGCCTTTATCTGGGGGGCCAATGGCATTTCCTCTTGGAGCACACCGACATGAAAGACATTCATGACGGAGTCAAGTAAAGGCCTCGTCGCTTGCGCAGTGGAAAAGACGATAGGCATTTGCTCAGATTTTATGTAAGGATGATTTTTCAAAAATAAATCACCCGAGCTTGTAAGTTTCACGTCCACAATACAAAGAGAAGGTAGTTTTTCTAAGGTACCACGCCAAAACTCTCTAAGATCTTGGTAAACATAAGGATGCACATCCATTCGTTTAAAAAGCTTTGAAAGTTCACGGGCCTTTTCGAAGTCATCCATCAAAAGAGCAACACTTAAGTTGACCTGTTCTTTTTTAGGGTCAAAGCGCTTTTGATGTGACGAAGTTGTAATCATGACCATCTCCTAATATTAGGTGCAGATGATTATCATTATGCCTTGAGTCCAAAGCTTCGTCTATTTTTTGAATAGGGCCTGTAATTGCTCCCATGTATGAACTCGCTCTTGCTCTTGGGGCGTAAGCGAAATGTCGGCTTGGGAGTACTGGACCAGCCTTTTAGCGTAAAGCTCTCCAAGTTCACGATTAGACTTTTGTAGTAGAGGTCGGTTTCCGCCCCGTCTGGCTTGATTGAGACACCGCGTCAACGGGGTATCTAGCCATACCAGAGCGACCTCACCTACATCTTGCCACTGCTTTAGCCATTCCAGATTGCCTTGAAGGCCTCCACCCCCGAGGGCCAAGAGAAAGCTTCTAGATTCATCTTCCACGAGTTCTTTAAATATTCTCTGCTCTTCATCACGAAACTTTTTCCAACCCAGGCGTAAAATCATTTCACCCATGCTCTCGCTAGACTTTGCGTTTTTTTGAAAAATCAGCTCATCTAAATCTAGAAACTCCATGTCTGAGTTATGAGAATTGTCCGAATCTTTCAAACGCCGCAAAAGCGTTGTCTTCCCCGAACCCATGAAACCACAAATTAAAACTTTATTCATCTCACTAGTGTAGCGAGATTGAGTACCTATGCCTAGCTCATCTTTGGAAGGCCACTCGGGCAACACTTCTGATAGTGAAACATCAAGAAGATCACACAAGGCCATCAAAGATGGTAATCTTTGGATCTGACCTTCCCGTCAAAATACTATGAAGCGCAGACCGTGAGATCATCTCCGATGCACACCAGGCGCCGTTAGCGTCTTAATAAAACCCTTCACGATGGAGCATTTCAGGTCGTGGTTCTTTGAAAATATCGATTTTGGGCAATCGGTCAATAATAAGTAAAAAGGACTTGCCACCGTGCTTATTTTTTCGTACAAATCCAGTCTTAACTTTTTGAAGAAGAGAATCGGCGACCAGCCAAGAAAACTAGTAAGTGGAGTAGATTATGGCCGTACCCAAGAAATCCAGCAGTGTCTCAAGAAAAGGCAAAAGAAGAGCTGGCCAACATCATAAATTATATAGAAAGCACCCTATCACTGACTCAACAACAGGTGAAATGACTCTCCCCCACCGTATTTCTCCGTCTGGATTTTACAAAGGCGTTAAGATTTTTGAAACTCGTGCTGACCGCATCGAAGAAGAGGAAGAGGGTACTGAAGAGTAGCTTTGACTTTGGCGGCTTTTAAGCTTGTCAAATAGAATCATATTTCATTCAATACTCGAGGGCCCTAATTGGGCCCTTTTGTTTATCTGCTTAGGAAGGTTATAAATGGCAAGCATACAAACCAAGATCAAAGGCACGGGGTCTTACCTACCTAAAAAAGAACTGACAAATTTTGACTTGGAAAAGATCGTTGAAACTAATGATCAATGGATCTTTGAAAGAACGGGAATTAAGGCCCGCCGTATATGCTCAACTGAAGGCGGTGAGTTCCCAGCCGATATGGCCCACAAAGCTTCACTCGACGCACTCAAAACATCCGAGCTTGAGCCAAATGATATCGACATGATCATCTTTGCTTCAGTGACACCCGACTATAAACTTCCCAACAGCTCAAGCCTCCTTCAAACCAAGCTTGGGATTACCAACCAATGTGCCTGCTTAGATATTTCTGTCGCCTGTTCGGGATTTGTGTACGGACTGAATATGGCCGACTCATTTATCAAAACAGGTATGATAAGAAATGCTTTAGTCGTTGGATCAGAGATGCTTAGTCGAGAGGTCGATTGGTCGGATCGATCAAGTTGCATCCTTTTTGGTGATGGTTGCGGTGTGGCCGTTGTGGGAAAGACTCCTGAGGGAGAAAACAGCGATGTCTTAGGCTCACACCTAGGGGCAGATGGAACCGGAAAAAAATATTTTGAGCAGCTGATCGGTGGATCAGTAGAGCCAATCGAGCACCGCCATATTGACGAAGGCTCACACTTTATGAAAATGCAGGGAAGAGAAATGTTTAAAGTGGCCACGCGAACGCTGGCGCAAAACGCTAAAATTGTGATCGAAAAAGCTGGGCTCACATTAGACGACGTTGATTGGATGGTTCCTCACCAGGCCAACATTCGTATTATTGAAACCACAGGAAAGCTGCTTGGAATTAATCCCGAGAGAGTTATCGTCAATATTGAGCGCTACGGAAATACATCCGCTGCGACAGTTCCCATCGCACTCCACGAGGCCATTCAAGACGGAAGAGTGAAGCGTGGCAACGTCGTCCTTTTGGATACTTTTGGAGCAGGTCTCACTTCTGGGGCAACTGTCCTTCGCTATTAATGAACTAAGGATTTTTTATGAGTCGATCTGTCACACTTCTTTTTCCCGGCCAAGGTTCACAATATGTTGGGATGGGAAAAAATCTTGAAGGCACGGCCGGTTTTGATGTTTTCGAAAAAGCTGACAAAACTCTAGAGCTTCCCTTAAGTCGCTATATGTTTGAAGGACCTGAAGATGAGTTGACTTCAACGGCCCATACCCAGCCGGCCATCGTCAATCATTCAATTGCTCACTTTATCAACCTGCAAAAAATCCTCGAGCGCAAAAAGATTAAAATTGACGCTGTTCTTGGTCATTCTGTCGGCGAATACGCCGCGCTTGTGGCCGCTGGAAGCTTAACTCTAGAGCAGGCCACAAAAGCTGTTCACTTGAGAGGGCGCTTCATGCAAGAAGCTGTTCCAGCAGGTCAGGGTAAAATGATCGCGCTATTAAATGTACCGGCCGATGTCGTCGAGAAAGCCTGCCAAGAAAGTTCAAGCGAAGAGGGCAAGGTCATGCCGGCCAACTTTAATGAACCCAACCAGATTGTGATTTCTGGAGAGGCCAAGGCTTGTGACAAGGCCGTTGCATGGCTTGAGAAAAACCATGACGGAGCTTTTCGCCACGTTGAACTCAACGTCTCAGCGCCTTTTCACTCAAACCTCATGAATCCGGCCGCCAAGAAACTAGCTGCCGAGCTGGACAAGCTCGATTTTAGGCCGAATCAGATTCCCTATTATGCCAATATCGATGCCCACCTTTATCCTGCACAGACAGACCCCACGCAAATTATACAAAATCTCGTGGCCCAAGTCGCTGGGAGTGTTCAATGGACACAGAGTTTTCAACAACTCCCCGATGAAACAATTTGCCTCGAGGTAGGTCCAGGGCGAGTGCTTATGGGACTGGCCCGAAAAATAAACCGTAACATCAAAGTTCTCTCCCTTGATAAAGAAGGAAGCTACGAAGAACTTGAGGAGCTTTTTTCATGAGCGCAACGTTTAATGATTTGAAAGACAAAACGATCCTTATCACTGGAGCAACCCGTGGGATCGGGAAAACCATTGCCACTGTCTTGGCCACTCAAGGGGCAAACGTGGTTTTCAATTTCCGTGAAGGAAAAGAAGATCAGGCCAACGAACTCAAAGAAGAACTGCTTCAAAAAGGGGCCAAATCAGTTCACGCTCTTCTTTTTGACATCACAGATACAAAACAAACGAAAGCCGCAATCGATGAATTCACTAAGGATATTGGGCCCATTCACGGCCTGGTCAACAATGCTGGAATCTCTAAAGATCAGCTTATGCTCAGGCTTAAAGAAGAGGATCTCGATGCCATTTTAAACACAAATTTAAAAGGCGCGATGATGCTGACACAAGCTTTGACTCGAAACTTCCTTAAAGCACCAGAAGCCTCTATCGTCAATATGAGCTCGATTGTGGGCCTTATGGGCAATTCGGCTCAAAGCGCCTACGCGGCCTCAAAAGCTGGCCTTTTGGGCTTTACAAAATCCTACGCCAAAGAGCTGGCCGGCAAGGGTGTTCGTTGCAACGCAGTCTGCCCTGGTTTTATTGAAACAGACATGACGCAAACTCTTGATGATAAGGTAAAAGAAGCGTATCTTTCTGGAATACCATTGAAGAGATTTGGGACAACAGAAGAAGTGGCCAATTTAACATGCTTCTTGCTAAGTTCCACATCGTCTTATATGACAGGTGAAATTTTAAAAATTGACGGTGGTTTATACATCTAAGTTAAGTGATATTGTTCTAAGATTTAGGAGACAACACAATGGAAGAAAAAGTTATCAACCTCATCAGCGATGCAACCAAAATTGACAAGTCTAAGATTAGCGCCGAAACAAGTTTCGTCGACGATCTCAACCTCGACTCTTTGGACATTGTTGAATTGATGATGAAAATGGAAGACGAATTTGGCGTAGAGATTCCCGAAGAAGACGCTGAAGGTCTTAAGAGTGTAAAGGACGTTGTCACTTACCTCGAAAAAAAGCAATAGGTTAAGACGGCGGACTTAGTTGTCCGCTTTTTTATGCCACCTGAACCAAGGTCGATCTATGAGTAACAGAGTCGCCATTACAGGTATGGCCTCCCTTTGTGGACTCGGCCATAGCTTAGATGAAGTTTGGAAGAATCTAACGGATGGAAAGCCCGGCATCAGTCGGGTTGAAAACGTTGATATCTCTAATCTTGCCGTGCAAATTGCTGGCGAGGTCAAAAACTTCAAGCTCTCGCCCGAGATTCTCGAAGAACGAGAACAGCCTCGCTACGACAGATTTCTACACTTCACTCTTCATAGCGCATTCGAAGCTTATAAAGACGCAGGTCTCTTTGAAGAGCATGGTTATAATGATGAAAACATGGGCGCCATTTTAGGTGTCGGCATGGGTGGATTTCCTGAGATCGAAAAGTCTCATAATACCTTTCTCGAAAAAGGACCTCGAAGAGTTTCTCCTTTTTTTATCCCAAGTATTATTCCAAATATGGCATCCGGCCTTGCCAGTATTAAACTTGGTCTTAAAGGTGTTAATTACACTGTATCCAGTGCCTGCGCTTCGGCCGGACATGCCTTAACGGCCGCCTGTTATGAAATCATGACAGGCCGACAAGATGTCATGATTAGCGGTGGTGCCGAAAGTGTCATCACGCACTTGCCGATGCAAGGCTTTATCTCTATGAAGGCCCTCTCTAGAAGAAACGACGAACCAGGCAAGGCTTCGCGCCCTTTTGATACAGGTCGAGATGGTTTTGTTATGGGAGAAGGCGCGGGAGTTTTAATTCTCGAAAATTACGAAAAGGCGCGCGCTCGCGGAGCACGTATTTATGCAGAGATTGTTGGGCACGGTTCTTCATCCGATGCCTATCATATAACTGCTCCGCACCCCAAAGGTGAAGGAGCTGGCCGCTGTATGCGTATGACCTTAAACACGGCGGGCGTTCAACCCGAACAAGTTGGCTATGTGAATGCTCATGGGACATCAACTCCTCTAGGTGATATTGGTGAGACGAATGCAATAAAAGAAACTTTTGGAAAACACGCCTATGAGCTCAGTGTAAGTTCAACTAAGTCGATGACGGGTCACTTGTTAGGCGCAGCTGGTGGGATTGAAACAATTTTTTGCGCTAAAGCAGTTCACCACGGAATTATTCCTCCCACTATCAATCTCGATAATCAAGATCCCGAATGCGATCTAAACTATGTTCCTCACAAAGCACAAAAGCGCGAGATTGAGTACGCTCTCAATAATTCTTTTGGCTTTGGTGGGACAAACTCTTCTTTACTGATTAAGAGGGTTCAAGATTAAGGAAATTTATTATGTTTCACCCTCAGAGCACAAAACTATCAAGCCTCGACCCTAAGCTTCAACAAATGATCGAAGGTGAAGCGAAACGCCAAGAAGAAGGTCTAGAGCTTATCGCTTCTGAGAACTACACCAGCCCTGCAGTTATGCAGGCACAGGGTTCTATACTCACTAACAAATATGCAGAAGGACTTCCCAACAAACGCTACTACGGTGGCTGCCATTTCGTCGATCAAGTTGAAGAACTTGCTATAGAGCGCGCTTGCCAGCTTTTCAATTGTAAGTTCGCCAATGTTCAACCGCACTCAGGTTCGCAAGCAAATATGGCAAGTTATTTTGCTTTGATTCAGCCCGGGGACACCATCATGGGCATGGACCTCTCTCAAGGCGGCCACCTCACTCATGGGTCGCCTGTGAATTTTTCAGGAAAACTTTTTAATGTCATTACCTATGGTCTCAACCCCGAGAATGAACTCATTGATTATGATGCCATTGAAAAAAAAGCTCAAGAAGCTCAGCCTAAACTTATAATTGCTGGGGCCTCGGCTTATTCTCGGGTGATCGACTTTGAGAGATTCAGAAAGATCGCTGACTCAGTAGGCGCTTATCTTTTGGTAGACATGGCCCACATCGCGGGACTCGTCGCCGCTGGCGTTCACCCTTCACCTTTTCCCCATGCCCATGTTGCGACGACCACGACACACAAAACCTTGCGTGGGCCTAGGGGAGGATTGATCCTCACTAATGACGAGGACTTGGCAAAGAAAATCAATTTTAATCTTTTCCCAGGAATTCAGGGTGGGCCACTAGAGCATGTCATCGCAGCTAAAGCTGTTGCCTTTCTCGAGGCACTAGATCCTAGCTTCAAGACCTACCAGCAACAAGTCATTGTGAACACCCGAGCACTTGCAGAGTCTCTGCAGAGCGAAGGTCTACGCATTGTTTCAGGTGGCTCTGATAACCACCTCTTGATGGTTAACGTCGAACCTGTAGGCCTTACCGGAAAGAAGTCCGAAGCTATTCTTGAGCAAGCTTCTATCACTTGTAATAAAAATATGATCCCGGGAGATAAGAAGTCTCCTTTTGTTACTTCGGGCATAAGACTCGGAACTCCAGCTGTAACGACAAGAGGAATGAAAGAAGAACATATGAAACAAATCGGTAGTTGGATTTGCAAAGTACTTAGAAACGCAGACGATGAAAAAGTCGTTGCCGAAGTCCAAAAGGAAGTTCTTGGACTTTGCCGCGATTTCCCTGTCTACAAGGACTAAAAATGCATTGCCCACAATGTTCAAAAACAGAAACAAAAGTGATCGATTCACGGCTACAGCCCGATGGACATAGCATACGCCGCCGCCGCCGCTGTGAGTCCTGTGACTTTCGTTTTACAACATATGAGTCTTACCGCCCCCAGATGCCGGCGGTAGTTAAAAATGATGGCAGACGAGAAAATTTCAATCGCGAAAAAATTATGAGCGGTTTAAAAAAGGCCTGCCAAAAACGACCGATATCTATGGATCAACTCGAGGCGCTTATCAATAATGTAGAGGAAGGCCTTTGTGAAGGCCATCCTCAAGAGGTAGACTCGCAGAGAATCGGACCAATGGTTATGGAGCAGCTCTATAAACTTGATCCTGTTTCATACGTGAGATTTGCTTCTTTTTATTGGGAGTACAAAGATGTCGCAGACTTTGTTAAAAACCTAGAAAGTAACTCACATCCGTATCTCAAACCCACTCAAAAATTAAGAACAGAGGTTCACTCATGACTACAGGTTATGCACCAAAATCACTTGGCAGGGCCTATGCTTTTAAATTTCTTTATGCACTCATGCACCCTAAGTCTTCCGAAGATAAAAAAACGTTGCTAGAGTCAGAAGACTTTGCCAAAGACCTTGCAACGGCTTTCGAACAATTTGACTCAAGCTACTTTGAGCCAGATGAAGAACATTTACAAAATGGAATGCTTTCACCCAAGGTCCTAGAATTCTCAAGAGAGCTTATAGAAAAAGTTCTTCTGCAAGAAGAGCAACTCAAAAAGATTATCAGACCTTATCTTAAAAGACGTACTTTAGAACAACTAGACCGTGTTGAGCTTACGGTTCTTCTTATGAGCACACTTGAACTTAAAGAGTTCTCAGGAACTCCGGCAAAAGTTGTTATGAATGAGGCGATCGAACTTTCAAAACAATATGGTTCTAAAGAGAGCGGCCCATTTATTAACGGGATCCTTGACCCTATTTCTAAAAAATATGCAGAGTAGAACCTTAGAAATTCTTGAGAAAAAACTCACTCCCAACACTTTGGGACTCATTTGGTTTTCAGCTCATTCGCTTGAAACAAGACCACCAGCATTTGAGGAACTTAATTATTTTCTAGATGGTCTTTTAACTCGGACCACAGAACTCAACTCAGATAAAAGTCCAGAGCACTACTTTATCAAGACCACTCAATTCGCAAGGCCATTTTATCTAGTCTACTTAAACCAAGATCAAGGTCTCAAGAAGCTAACTTCTCTTCTTGAACAAGACCTCAA
>Ga0136604_1000077_pt1 | contig 57791 bp, 50 predicted proteins | sample AntRauFillE10628_FD_104928 | JGI IMG/M metagenome (GOLD analysis project Ga0136604, IMG submission 104928) | Saline lake microbial communities from Rauer Islands, Antarctica - Metagenome Filla E10 #628 | ecosystem: Environmental > Aquatic > Non-marine Saline and Alkaline > Saline | place...
GCTCCGTCCTCACAGAGACGTGGACGTCTCTGTTTCGCACTACTGGACGCCTGCGGGTCCAGTACCCTTTAGGCACCTCACGCTTGCGGCCTCCGGCCGCTACCTTGTGAGTTGCTCTGTAGCATTGCGCCTGACCTTTGTGAACCCTCTGCCCCTCAATCTTATTCAAGACATCGAAAAACTAGATCCATTAGTATTTAAAACATTTGGTGTGATAGATAACAACATTTATCTCTCAATATCCCTTCTCCTCTCGAATGCCGCCCGCATCAGCGCGAAGGATCCGCCCGGGAAATTTATCTAACAATCGGTAGTCATGGGTCGCCAGCAATATTGCTGTTCCCTTTTCCTTATTTAGTCTGCGCAATAAAAACATGATCTCATCAGAAGTCGCAGGGTCGAGATTGCCCGTCGGCTCATCTCCGATAATCAATGGAGGATCATTCAAAATCGCTCGCGCAATGGCTACTCGTTGTCTCTCCCCACCCGACAATTCGTGAGGAAGCCGCTTTTCTTTGCCAGGTAAATGAACCCACTCCAAAATCTCTTCGATTCGTTCATGCCTCTTTTTCTTAGAAGACCAATCCGTCGCCTTCAGGATCAAATTGAGATTTTCATACACATTGTAATCTTCTAACAACCTAAAGTCTTGAAAAATCATCCCCAATTTTCGCCGATAATCCGGCAGCTCTTTCACCTTTAATTCAGCTACATTCTGACCATTGACCTCAATTTGACCGGAATGCACGGGCAATGAGCCAAAGATCGTTTTTAGCAATGAGGACTTCCCACTTCCCGTTGATCCCAGCAAATAGCAAAAATCCCCTTCGTAGATTGCGAGCTGCAAATCCGATAAGACCGGCTCATTGGCTCGAAAGATATTTAAACCCTTTAGCTTTACGATTTCGTTTCTTGATTCCATAAGTACAAAAGTAAAATAATTTTGCCAGAGCTCTATAGGGTAATATCTCTGTCATATTGATTTTAGAAAAGTAATTCTATTGCATTAGTTTGCCACATATTCACGTTGTGTTATTACTTTTGTGATCATAGTTAAGAAGAGTCTTATGAATAACAGCCTAATTGCAGCACTCATTCTCATCGCAGGAGCGATTAGCGTCATTATTTTCACTTCAAATGACGTGAGCTCCTATGGCACCTTTACCCTGGCTGAAAAATCCGGTGAGAAAATGAAAGTCGTAGGTCAATTGAGTAAGGATAAAGAGATGGTTTATAAGCCCATAGAAGATCCCAATCATTTTTCTTTTTATATGAAAGATAATGAAGGTCGCGAAGAAAAAGTGGTCCTTCTTCAGGCAAAACCTCAGGATTTTGAACTCTCCGAGCAAATTGTTCTTACGGGTCAAATGAAAGACCAGGTATTTGTAGCTTCAGACATGCTCATGAAATGCCCTTCCAAATACAACGATGAAGAAATATACATCAGGTCTGAAGCGAAAAGTGAATGATATTTAGCAATATTTCTTACGTAGGAGAACACCTTATCTATGGCGAGTTGGGCAATTTGGCCTTAGTCTTAGGTTTTGTATTTGCTCTTCTTAGCGCTGGTTCCTACTTTCTCTCCACACAAAACAACCATCAGCTAAAGAAAAGCAGAGCATGGAAAAATTTGGGGCGCCTGGGTTTCATTATTCAATCCATTAGCGTTTTTGCTGTTATCGGCCTACTATTTTACCTATTGATTCAAAAGCATTACGAATATGCTTACGTCTATGATCATACCTCGGATGACTTGCCCTTCAAATATATTTTCTCCGCCTTTTGGGAAGGACAAGAAGGCAGTTTTCTGCTCTGGGCCTTTTGGCACGTCATTCTCGGCCTGATTCTACTTTGGAAAAGAGGAGAATGGGAGGCTCCGGTATTAGCCGTTGTCGCCCTGGTGCAAGCTTTTATACTCAGTATGTTGCTCGGCGTCTACATTGGTGAGGGAACAGATGCTTTTAAAATTGGTATCAATCCCTTTCTTTTGCTTCGTGACACTGTAGATGCACCCATTTTTAATAATGCGGATTATCTTAGTCTGATAGAAGGGAGAGGCCTCAATGCGCTCCTACAGAACTATTGGATGACCATTCATCCACCGACCCTTTTCCTGGGTTTTGCTAGTACAACCATTCCTTTTGCATTTGCCATGGCGGGATTATGGACAGGCAATTTTAAGTCCTGGTTGCAGCCGGCTTTCCCCTGGGTCGCTTTCTCTGCCGGGGTTTTAGGCGTGGGTATACTAATGGGTGGTGCCTGGGCCTATGAAGCCCTTACTTTTGGAGGATATTGGGCATGGGATCCCGTAGAAAACATGTCTTTAGTGCCCTGGTTGATGCTGGTCGCGGGTATTCACGCACATCTCATCGCACAATCTACCGGTCATTCTCTAAAAGCGACATTTGCTTTCTACATTTTGACTTTCTTCCTTATCGTCTACTCTACCTTCCTGGTCCGCTCAGGCATTTTGGAGGAGACTTCTGTTCACGCTTTTGTGGAGAGTGGACTGGAAAAGCAATTATTGGTCTTTTTGCTCTTCTTTCCTCTCCTTGGATTTATCACTTATTTTAGAAAATACAAATTAATCCCAAGCCCTAAAACTCAGGAAAAGCTTCAGTCAAGAGAGTTTTGGATGTTTACAGGTACTATGGTACTGGGGATTTCAGCAATTCTCATTACATTTTTCACTTCTCTGCCAGTGATAAATGCACTCATGACCTATTTTGATCCCCTCCACGAACCCATGGTCATTAATGACCCGGTTGAACATTACAATAGGAGTCAATTGTGGATTGCTCTATTTATCGGGCTGCTGAGCGGCGTAGGACAATGGACGAGGTATAATGAGCGCAATGTAAAATTGTACAAGAAAACGCTACTTCTGCATTTAGGACTAGCGGCCGTTTTTGCCTTCATCCTTAGCTATATTTCTCTCTATTGGCTCAATGCAGTCGCCTGGCAGTATCAGCTACTACTCTTTTCTGGTTTTTATGCCATTATTTCAAATACAGATCATTTTCTACGTGTCGTAAAACACTACCCAAAATCCGTCGCCAGCTGGTTTTCGCATGCGGGCTTCGGCATTATGATTATAGGGATTTTGGCGAGTGGCCTCAATAAACAAGTGATCTCTACCAATTTGTTTGCCCAGCAAGGATTATTAGGTTTGGATGAAGAAACATTGCAATCCAACATTATACTTCTCAAAGGCTCACCAATGGTAATGAATGGATATGAAGCCACCTATGTAGATGACTCTATGGATGGCTTTTATCGTACTTACGACATTCGTTTTGTGGCTCTGGATTCCACGAGTGAAAATCAAGATACCTTTACGCTCCGTCCCAATATTATTTATAATTCCGATTATACTAAAGTTGAAGCTTATAATCCCGACACCCGAAGAAGATGGAATTATGATGTATTTACGCACCTTAGCGGTTTACCCCCTCAAGAAATGAACTTTCAGGAGGCCAGAAATATTGAGGATAGCCTCGATTATACCGAACAAATGATTTCTCCCGGCGATACGCTGGAGTACAATGGTACCTTCATCTATTCGGAATTCACCAATGAAATCCCCATCCACGATGACTACGAATATAAAGAGGGAGACATGGTTCTGGGATTAGATATTACCACTTGGTCCAACGAGTTTACTCAGGCAGAAGAGAAATCGGCATTTCTATTGATTCGCGACAATGCACTGTATCAGTTTGGCGCATACTTTCCCGACACTCGATTGAAAATAAAGCTTCCAGAGTCCTTTGCTGATGTGATTTTAGAAAACTCCGAATCTCAATCCAGCACGACAATAGAACTCGAAGTGAACGATTCAACACAATGGGGGAATTTCAACATTCATTTATCTGACATCATTCAATCTCCTGAAAGCCCGAACTATCAGGCGCAAGAAGGAGATGTGGCGATTGGAGCCCAACTCGATATTCAAAATGCTGCTGAGCGCGTCCGTCTAAAGCCCATTTTCTACATCCGTAATGATGAGATCAATTTTGTTGAGGATCGTGATACAACAGCTAAAATTGGTGCCCAACTTATCAAAATAGATCCGGAGAAGTCCTCTTTCACTTTTGTACTTTCTAGAGAAAAGATTAAATGGCCGGATGAGGCCCCGATTACAATTGCAGAAAATGTCCCTCGTTCTGATTATCTGGTTCTCTCCACTATAAAATTTCCTGGTATCAATCTATTCTGGCTCGGTAGTATTATGATGCTTTTCGGCTTCTTTGTAAGTATGATTTTCAGATGGAATACCAAGGCATGAAAATTTTCATTTTAGGTCTGGGAAAAGTTGGCGTACAATTGGCAAAATCTTTGACCCATTCACCTTTTCAAGTCATTGGTGCCTATAATAGAAGTGAAAAGTCTTTCGATGTCCCCTCCGGTCTTCCGCTGTATTTCGATGAAAAAGAAATTCCAGTCGATGCCGATGTTTACCTAGTTTGCGTTTCCGATGATGCGGTAAAAACCGTTGCAGACCAATTACCTGCAGAAATTAAAAGAAGCAAAATTATAGCTCATACCTCCGGGGTTCACACCTTAGAGGTTTTCGGGAACGACATCCAAAAACCCGGTGTTTTTTACCCGCTAAATACCTTTGCAGAAGCGCAGGAGATAATTTGGGCAGAAACCCCTTTTTATCTATCGGGATCAACGGATGACACAATAAATACTTTAGATAACATCGCGCGTAAAATCTCTAATAAAGTATTTACGATAAGCGATAAGCAAAAACGCGCGCTTCACCTATCCGCCGTTTTCGTAAATAATTTTCCAACCCACTTATTTCAATTAGCCGATACCCTGCTGAAAGAAAATGAAATGGAATTTGAGCACTTGTTGCCTCTCATTCGCACAATGGTCGATAATGTAGAATCAAAAGACATCCATCAGATACTGACGGGTCCGGCCATTCGCGGAGATCAGGAAACGATCAACCAACATTTGCAATTACTCGAGAATAAAAGCGAAATCAAGGAAATTTATCAGAAGATCACAAAGAGCATAAACAAAGATTTAACTGTATGAGAGTAGTAGAAAGTTTTGCAGAGAAAGGGTTTAAAGTGACTATTTTTAAAACAGACGACAGGTATTTACTGCAAATAGAGAACAAGGACTATATCCTGTCGTGGAAGATAAGTAATGAAATTGACTACGACGAAGTCAAAACAACAGTAAAAGATACACTAGTTTCCAAAGGAATCGACCTTTGGCCTGAACTCAGCGCTGCGCTTACCTTAAATCATCCAAAAGAAGATAAAAAAAATGACTTTCCTCAAATCATTTGAGAAAAGTCATTTCTAGTCCTTAGCATAAGCTAACCATTAAAAAATAGGGCTAGCACTCTATAGAGTCTATGGAATCTCTTGCTTCATTGAAATTCTGTTCCCATTCAGCCAATACGCCTTGATCGACTGCGCAGCTGCGAAAGGATTCGAGGACGTCAATATAATCGTTGGCTGCATCCTTATATTCATTGCAATTTTCAGTAGTTGGATTCATACCATAGGCGCTGGCTGCATTTGAAAAGTTGGACACCGCATTCTGAACGCTTTCAGCTGCAAACCAATTTTGACCACAATTGACATCAGCCATGCCATCATCATCATCGCCTGAACAGCCAAAAGAAAAAAGCATGACACCTGCCAAAAACAGCCCTAAAATGTTAAATTTATTCATATTCCTACTCATTTTGTTTGTTAATAATAGGTAAAAATACAATTTAAACCTTAAAAACCAATATTTTCACACATTTCTAAAGCCGAACTTTTGATATCAGATCAGTCCTCGGAAGTAGCTGACTTGTTTTTACTTTCTATTAAAGCATGCATGACGTCAAGAGCTGCATTAAAATCCTTATTATTATTGATAACTATATCTGCTTCCTCCCGGAAGGGAGCAATAAATTTTTCGAAGGCGGGCAACACGTGATTTTGATATCTGTAAAGCACATCATCCAGTGGGTAATTTCGCTCTAATTGATCCCTCTTAATTCTCCGAATGACTTTCAGGTTCTCTTTGGCATGTACAAAAATAGAGAGGTCAAAATTCCTAAATAGATCTGCCTCGGCAAAAATAAATAGACCTTCGATCAAGAGTACCGGAGCTGGCTTAAATGTAAGCCATTTCGCTTCTTTCTCCGGGTTATTGAAAGTGTATTCCCTCCGTCGAACGGGTTCTCCGCCTTTTAACTTTTTAACGTCTTCAACCAGAGCATTGAGATCAACGGAGGTGGGCAAGTCATAATTGCAAACGCCCTTCGTGTCACGCAACTGCTTTTCTTTCGGCAAATAGTAATCGTCCTGGCTGACGACGCATAATTCACTTTCATCAAAGTAATCTTTAAGTGAAGAGATGAATGAAGTTTTCCCGGATCCACTCCCTCCGGTGATGCCAATCGTATAAGATTTCACGTCTTGTAGTTTTGACTCGAAAAATAGAAAATTTAATCGCGGCATCGCATTTTCAGGCCCCCAAAAATCAAATTTTTCTATTTGCACCCACGAAAATGGCCTGGAGAAAATCGAGATCATTGAACTATATCCCCCCTCCACTTTTACTCTCACGCAGCCCGACCAGAATTCATTTGATAGCTGTTTAGAAGGTATGCACCGTTCCAGTGAAAGAAAATTATCGATGGGAAAGCGCCCGGACGGGCGCAAGCGTGAGGTGCCTGAAGGGTGCGCCACCGCAGGTGGTGCAGTGCGAAGATAGAGGCGCCCCAAACCTGGGGCGCCTCGCAGCGAGTACGGAACCCCGAAAGGGCCCGACCCCCGCCGCCAAACTGAGCCAATGCGAAGGAGCGGTGGGGGGCACGCCCAAAATATTAAAAAAAGAAAGGAAAACAAGCGACAAAAATGTATTCCGGATCATTGATTCCGCCGAATTCCTAAATTCCTGTATCTTCAGCCCGACTTATTAAAAAAGTATGGAACTACTGACTGATTTGTTTCGGGGAATCATGGGGATTAGCGTCCTGTTGGGCTGTTGTTACCTGTTGAGTAATAGTAGAAAAGATATTCATTGGGGCTTGGTGGCCAAGGGTCTTGGGCTGCAAATTATCTTGGCAATATTTATTTTGAAAGGAGCAGATATGGCCGAAATTTGGTCTCCACTGGGATGGCCAAAAATATTTTTTAGTTGGATTTCTTCCTTTTTTGTAGTAGTTCTGGACTTCACTACGGCAGGAGCTGAGTTTATTTTTGGCGATTTGGCGCGAAGTCCGGGTATGGAAGGAAGCCTGGGTAACTTTTTTGCATTTCAGGTGCTGCCCACCATTATCTTTTTTGCTTCACTAACCGCCATACTATACCACTACGGAATACTTCAAACTTTAGTAAAATACATGTCGAAGGGCATGCAAAAACTACTGGGCACTTCCGGGGCAGAATCACTTTCGGTGATTTCCAACATATTCGTCGGGCAAACTGAGGGCCCTTTGGTGGTCAAGCCTTATATAAAAAACATGACCCAATCGGAGCTGCTGGCTGTCATGACGGGCGGGATGGCTACCATTGCCGGTGGTGTAATGGCTGCATATGTGCAAATGCTGGGCAATTCCTATGCACAGGCTCAGGGCGTCGCGCTGGAAGTAGGCCGATTGATGTTTGCTGAGCAATTGCTGGGCGCAAGCCTGATGGCAGCTCCTGCTGCGCTAATCATAGCAAAAATTCTTTATCCGGAAACTCAGGTTCCAGAGACCAATAAAGATGCTAAAATGAATATTGAGCGTCCGGATGCCAACGGTATAGATGCTGCCGCGAGTGGTGCAAAATTGGGGCTAAAATTGGCGTTGAATGTCGGTGCCATGCTACTTGCTTTTATAGCACTTTTAGCTATGGGAAATTATTTTTTATTTCACTTTGGCGAATTCACAGGCATCAATGGACTGCTGCCGGAGTCAGAGTTGAAAATAGAAACCATACTGGGCTGGCTGTTTGCACCCATTGCTTTTCTCATCGGGGTGCCCTGGGAGGATGCCATCAATATGGGCTCCCTCATCGGTACAAAAATTGTCCTTAATGAATTTGTCGCCTATTTGCAACTGGCCGATTTAGTGGGCGCTGACACCCTCAGTCCCAAGACGGTGACCATGGCGACATTTGCTCTCTGTGGTTTCGCCAATTTTGCTTCCATCGCCATACAAATTGGAGGCATTGGCGGCCTGGCACCGAGCAGAAAATCAGATATTGCCCGATTTGGACTGCTGGCTGTGATGGCCGGTACTTTTGCCAACTTGATGACGGCGACAATTGCCGGAGTTTTATTCTAAAAGTGCCAATTAGGACAAAATGCTTACTTTTATCTCTTCAACTCAGTTTATTTAAACGTGAAAGAACACCATCTACAAATCAGTTTTCAAACTACGAATCTTGCCTCAGTGAACTCCGTGGATCAATACCTGCTGACAAAGGCTGAAGAAATGGCGGCCAAAGCCTATGCCCCCTATTCAGAATTTAAGGTGGGCGCTAGCTTGCACCTGTCCACCGAGCAGTTTGTCGACGGAAACAATCAGGAAAATGCCGCTTATCCCTCCGGATTATGTGCAGAAAGGGTGGCTATTTTCAGTGCGCGAAGCCAGTATCCGCAGGCAGATATTCAGGCGATAGCTATTTATGTGCCTACAGAAGGCGAGAATATCATGCCCAGCCCTTGCGGAGCTTGCCGCCAAGTGCTTTCAGAAGTGCAATCACTTCAATCATTCCCCATCCGAATTTTGTTAATGAATAAAGAGCATAAAGTCTGGATATTTTCCGGAGCAGACACACTTCTCCCCTTCTCTTTTTCAGCACGACATTTAAACAGCTAGTGGTGCATAAGAGAAAGTTTAGGTACGGCTATCAAACAAATGCTGCGTTTTAATTAAAAAAGAGGAATTAATGATCTTTACCTCCTATTAAGTGTATCTAAACTTTTCCTTGTCCCTTCCTCGGTCCAGCTGTATCATTATTTATCCAGAAGTTTTTCTACGGCCAGTGCTTGTTCCAGAGTATCTATACCATGAGCTTCATATTCACACAAGTGAACGTAAATCGGAAGACCATTCAGCAGCCAGCGAAGCTGCTCCAAAGACTCTAGCTTTTCAATGGGATGCGGCTGGAGCTCAGCGATGCTTCTTAGTGCTGATTGAGTAAATCCGTATAAGCCGATGTGCTTGAAACAAAGTTCGGGGGAAAACTCACCAGATCGACTGTGCGGGATCGCTGACCGACTGAAATAACAGGCGCGTCCAGCAGTGTCGAAAACCAGCTTGACCACATTGAAGTCATTCATTTCCTCGGCGGCAATATCGGTAGCCGCTGTTAAAATTTGATCCTGCCGGCCTCTTTCCAACTGGCTGACAAAACTGCGCAAAAGTTCGGTGGGCACCAGAGGCTCATCGCCCTGCAGATTCACATAGGCATCAAATTGGGGCATCTGCTGTGCCACCTCTATGACTCGATCCGTTCCCGATGGATGATCCACATCGGTCATGACGACACGGCCGCCAAAGTCTTTTACAACCGAGGCAATTCGAGAATCATCTGTGGCTATGACCACTTCAGAAAACGCCCCACTCTCCGTCGCTGCGCGGAAGACCCATTGTACCATGGGACGCCCCATTAGCGGGAATAAAGGTTTTCCGGGGAATCGCTGGCTTCCGTATCGAGCAGGAATGACACATAATGTTTTCATGCCTCCAAAATAAGTGTTTCTCTACTACCGTTAGAATGATAATCGGAGTTTTTATACAGAAGCCACCGAATTTTGGTTCGTATATTAATCTCTCGACTTCGAATAAATTTAGCGTACCATCCTATCAAATTAACGTTTATTGCAATATATTTATCTTTATCTTACATTTACTTAAAAAATATGAACCCTAAACTCCGATATAATATGAGGATAGGGGAATAGAAGAATTCAGTATGAAAAATTTTATCGTCCTATGCACCGCATTATTGTTGCCGTTCCTTTTAACAGCGCAGGAATACAATTGGAATAACCCGCCGCCCATATTAGAAAAAGAGGATACACTTCAACTCGAGCACAATGAGGACGCTGGTTTACACGTAGTGCATCAGGTGAAGAAATACGAATCTATATACCGCCTCTCAGCTTTTTACGATTCAGAAATGGAAGAATTGTTGCGCGTCAACCGAATCAATGCCGGACAACCGCTCACCATCGGAGACAAATTGCGAATCCCTATAGATAGCTCTCACATCATCACTAATTTTTTCGGTCGCTCATTTTTCAAGAAGTACAATAAGGTATTTTATACTATGGGGAGAGGTGAGACCCTTCACTTTCTCGGCTCAGAACTTTTGGATGTAAAGCCCAGAACTTTAGAACGGCGCAATAATGTAGATGCAGAAGACCTAAACTCCCAGGCCTATCTGAAGGTGGGCTGGTTTCCCCGCGATGGACTTTATGAGCCCGTAGTCACCGACGAAATGAAAAGAGATGGCATTGAATCTAAGGAAATTGAGGAACAATTCCACCTCGCCAGCCTGGAAGGCACTTTACGGGAACAAAAAGGCATCGCGTTTTACAATAAGAAAAATGAAAACGAGTCAGGTTTTTTTGCGCTACACAGAGCGGCACCCGTCGGATCCTATTTAGAGCTAATCAATCCCATGTTTGGATCCAAGGTTTACGTAAAGGTCATTGGTGCACTTCCCGAAAAAAGTTATCCAAAAGAAGTATTGACCGTGATAAGTAATGCCGCTGCCAAAGAATTAGGGGCAAAAGATGCGCGCTTCTTTGTAAAAATAAGATATTTGCAGTCTGAATTGAATGCAGGAAAACTATAATATGAATTACTTTAATAACGTACTGGAAACAATTGGAAATACTCCACTGATTCGACTGAATAAAATAGTCAAAAGCGTGCCCGCTACCGTTTTAGCGAAAGTAGAGACTTTCAACCCGGGACATTCTATCAAGGACAGAATGGCTATGAAAATGTTGGACGTTGCTGAAAAGGAGGGCAAAATCAAGCCCGGTGGAACCATCATAGAGTGCACTTCCGGGAACACGGGAATGGGATTAGCCCTCGGAGCCTGCGTAAGAGGCTATAAGTGTATTTTCACCACCAGTGACAAGCAATCCAAAGAAAAACTGGATTTGCTGAGAGCCTTGGGGGCCGAAGTCATCGTGTGTCCCACGAATGTATCGGCGGATGATGAGCGATCGTACTACTCAGTAGCCGAACAGCTTAGCAAGACGATTCCCAACTCCTTTTGGTTTAATCAATACGACAATTTGGCCAACCGTCTCGGCCACTACGAAAGTACAGGTCCGGAAATATGGAAACAAACTGATGGTAAAATCACCCACTTAGTCGTAGGCGTAGGCACCGGTGGAACCATATCAGGAACAGCAAAATACCTTAAAGAACAAAATCCAGACATCAAGATCTGGGGCATTGATACCTACGGCTCCGTTTTCAAAAAATACCACGAAACCGGTGAGTTTGATGAAAAGGAAATATTTCCCTACGTCACTGAAGGCATCGGAGAGGATATCATTCCTAAGAATGTGGACTTTTCTCTCATTGATCACTTTGAAAAAGTGACAGACAAGGACGGTGCAGTATATACGCGAAAATTAGCGAGAGAGGAAGGCCTGCTCATGGGTTATAGTGCCGGATCAGCGGTGAAGGGCGTGTTGCAACTTCAGGATCGACTGAAAGAAGATGATGTTGTCGTTGTCATTTTTCATGATCACGGCAGTCGGTATGTCGGAAAGGTCTACAATGATGAGTGGATGAGAGAGCGAGGTTTTTTAGATGAAGAGATAACCATTGGTCAGGTCCTGGAAAGAAAAGACAAAAAAGAATGGATTACCACCAGTCCTGATGTAACGGTCGATGAAGTACTTGATATGATGAAGAGCAAGGAGATTTCTCAAATTCCCGTGCTGGAGGACAATCAGATTATTGGCACCGTGTATGAAAATCAAGTTCTTTCCCACCTGGTATCTCGTGGTGTTTCCGGGCATAAAACGCCTGTCAAAGATATCATGGGACCGGCCTTGCCGGAAGTCAACCACGAAATCAAGGTAAAGGACATCATCCGCACAATGGACAGTGATAATTACACTGTGATCACAAAGGATCGCTTTGGTAATTATAATATGATCTCACAATATGATATTCTCAAAGCAGTTTAAATTAGATATGAAACATATTTTGCGGTGCGCTTTACTATATAGTTTATTATTGATTCTGGGCTGGAGTCTCGGTCTGGCGGAAGTGCATGCACAAGATCCACGATTTTCACAGTATTATGCAGCCCCATCCTATTTCAATCCCGCTCTCACCGGAGCGTATGATGGATCGTATCGGATGACCGGCGTGTATCGTGATCAGTGGAGAGGAGCCGCAGATAACCCCTTCGTTTCATACACTGCAACGGGCGACGTTCGATTTAAAATTGGACCAAAATCGGGAATCAGCCAGGATGCGGCAGCGGGCGGTCTCGTCTTTGTTCGCGATCAGGTAGACGTCGTTGATTTCACCACAACTTTTGCTGCTCTTACCGGTGCATTTCACAAAAATCTAAATAATAAGAAAAAGACCTTTTTGTCCTTTGGCTTTCGGTTTGGGATCACACAGAAGAACCTTAATTACGAACAGATTAATTTTCAGGATGAATTCAATGGTATCGACCAATTTATCTTGCCCACCAATGAAGTCCTGCCTAGAAATAATTTTGCCTACCCTGATTTAGCTTTAGGCATTAACTTCTCCACTCGACCCGATAAAGATACGCGCTTGAGTGCCGGACTCAGCGTCGATCATGTGTTACCTGTTGACTTGTCTTTTTACCAAGAAGGCAATTCCAACAACCCCACGGTAGACTTCCCCGCCAATGATATTTATCGACGATATGCCGTAGATGCCTCCTATAGTTTTCTTTTGGCTAGTTATACCGATCACTATTTGACCGTGCGTTCTGCCTTCATCACACAGGGGCCCTTTCAGGAAGCTGTAGTTGGTGGTGCCTGGAAAAACAGACTGTCTCGCGTTGCCGGAAACAATCTTATTTTAGGGGGGTATTTGAGACTCAATAATTATATTGAAAGCTTTCAGCCCAATGCAGTTATTGCTCTTGTTGGCATCGAACTCCAGGATGTGAAATTGGGCATTAGCTATGATATGAATATCATCGGAGGCAAATTAGCCAATCGGAATGCACTGGAACTTTCCGTCATTTATATTGGGGATTACGTCGGCGATAGTTACATGTGTCCCACATTTTAAGCACATCAATCACACAATGGGAAATAACTATGGCTCACACAGTTCCATTCACTTCCCTTTATCCGCCAGCTTCTCTCTAATCTATATCCAAGGGCAAATTTTCTACAATTTCAAGACCGTAACCGATCAAGCCAACGCGCTTGCGCTGAGAGCGCGTGATTAAGCGAATCTTTTTGATAGCCAAATCGCGAAGAATCTGGGCACCAATGCCAAAGTCACGCTGATCCCCTGTTCTTTTCAATGCAATTAAGCTGCCTTCCTCATCAACTTTCTCAAGGGTGGATAACAAGCTGCCTTTTTCGGAATGGCGCATGAATAACAACACACCTTTCCCCTCCTCTTGAATCCACTGCAAACTCTTGGTAATCGTCTCGCCATAGGCGTTGAATAAAAAGCCAAGAATATCACCGGTCTCTGTAGAGCTGTGCACACGTACCATTACCTCATCTTCTTCCTTCCATTCTCCAGTGAATATCGCCAGGTGAATGTCATCGGTGGTATCTTGTCGATAGGCGCGTACTTTAAAGCGTCCGTATTTGGAGTCAATTTCTGTTTCATATGCATGACTAATGATGCGCTCGTTTTCCATACGATAAGCCACTAAGTCAGCGATGGAAATAATTTTTAAGTCGAATTTATCGGCAATTTTCCGCAATTGTGGAAGGCGAGCCATCGAGCCGTCCTCATTGAGAATTTCCACCAATACACCTGCGGGATAAAAGCCGGCTAATCGCGCTAAATCTACCGAAGCTTCAGTATGTCCGGTGCGGCGCAATACGCCCCCGGGTTTGGCAATTAACGGAAAGATATGTCCGGGTCGGGCAAAGTCCGCTGCAGATATTTCAGGCTCAGTTATCGCTTTAATTCCTCGCGACCGATCGTAAGCAGAAATACCTGTGGTACAGCCGTACCCCTTCAGATCAATAGATACAGTGAAAGCGGTCTCGTGCAGTGCAGTATTATTGTTTACCATTCGCGTCAACCCCAATTCTCTCGCTCTCTCTTCCTCCAATGGAGTGCAAATCAATCCCCTGCCCTCTTTTGACATAAAGTTTATAATCTCAGGAGTAATCGATTCCGCCGCTCCAACAAAATCTCCCTCATTTTCCCTGTCTTCATCATCGACTACAATGATAACCTTACCCGCTTTCAAGTCTTCGAGGGCCTCACTTATGGTATCCAATAATTCTTCCCGAGCAATAGTATTATTTTGCATATTCTGTTTTATTCTCGATATTACTTATCTGCTTTAACAAGTCAACTAAGGGTTGAGTTGCTTTTTCCCATGGAAAATTACGCTCGACAAATTGACGGCCATTTAGGCTCAATCGACGAAAATCGTCTTCATTTCTAAAAAGGTGAAGGACCTGCTCTACAAAAGCCTCTGCATCATTTGCTAATAAAATCTCCTCCGGCGCATCGGCAAGAATAGAGTCATTGACAATATCAGTAGTAACACATGGAACGCCTACCGACATCGCTTCCAGGATCTTATTCTGCATCCCACTCCCTGTAAATAAGGGTGCGACAAAAACAGAGCCTTCGCCATATACATCCCGAATGCTTTCCACCCATCCTCGCACTTCTATGCGTTTGTCCTGTAAGCGCTGCAACCAAGCGCCCGGCCGTGCACCCGCTAAGACCAAGCGAGCCTCCGGACGTTGAACCCAAAGGCGGGGCATCACTTCTTCTACCAGGTATTGTGCCGCCCGCACATTAGGAGCATACCCCAGGTTTCCAATGAAAAGCAATTGTTCCTTGTGAGACAAATCTTTCTCAAAGTAAAACTGTCGGGTGTCAATTCCATTTTGCACCACTTTGACGAGCTCTTTTTGTAAAATATGCAGAGACTGTTGATCCTGCTCAGAAATTATGGTCCAGCCGTCAAAATTTGAAAAAACCAATCGTTCGTAATGCGCACAAAGGGTAGCTTCGATCCGGTAGAGGTATCGCCAAAAAATATTCTTACTGTTTTCAGATGCACGAAACATACCCAGTGAAAACGCATCCATATAATCCAACACCTTGGGTACAGGCAAGTGCCGCACGTATTCCGTCATTCGAATGAGGTGACAATAAATAACGTCCGGCGGTTGCTCTACAAACCGATCGTGAATAATTCGCTGAAGTCCTCCGTGATGGAAAAAGCCCACTTGTAGCGGAAACTTTCGAGTAAACGCCAAAAAAGTATGGTATAATTGAGCGACTCGACTCACTTTACAATAAACAATCTCCGAACAATACTTTTCCAACTCCTTCCGATGCTCAGGCAATGGTTCCGACTCACAAAGTGTAAACAGGGTAACTTCAAAATGCGCGCTAAGCTCCATCAACTGGAAATACAGTCGTAGCTTATCGCCCTTTTCAATGGGATAGGGATATCTAGAGGTAAAAATCCACAGTTGCCTCACAAAAGATACTTGAGTTTAGTTGCCAAAGGTAAGCATTGATCGCTGCTTTTGTGGCTTTGCCGGTAAGATTTCGGCATAAAAGCTATCTAACTTTTCCCCTTGATCCAACATGTGAAACTCACGCTCTATAAACTCGACAGCAGCTGACTGCATGGCATGTACCTTTTCAGGCTCTTGAATAGCCCATCGCAGAGCATCAACAAAAGCTTTCGGACTATCCGCCACCAAAACTTCCCGCTGATGCTTTGCTGGAATACCTTCCAGTCCCTGGCGGGTAGTAATCACGAGCATGCCCTTCGCCATGCCTTCCAGTATTTTGACGCGCATTCCACTACCCGATAGTAATGGAACAATCATAATGGAATGCTGCTGCAAAAATGCATCCGAACAAGGCACTTCTCCGTGATAGTTACAATAAGGTGTTGATTCCAATTTTCCCCGTAGTGAGGAAGAAGCGCCGCGACCGGCAATATGCAGCCGATTTTTACCTAATAGATTCAGACAATCACCCCAAATCTCGTCTAAAAACCAACGCAGTCCTTGCTCATTCGGCCGCCAGTCCAAAGTACCGATAAACCCAATATCCTTCACCTCATTCTGGCGCACCTGCTCGTAATGATCTGGATCAAGACCAATCGGAATATTTTTTATCGGACCGTCATAGCCCAATTCCAAAAATTTTTTTTGATCACATGAAGAGATGGACAACAGAGAATCATACTCGGACAAATATTGGGTCTCCAGCGTTTCCAACTCTCTATAAACTTTCTTCATGTACCAACGCTTTAGGCCCCGGTCTGTATGTTCAGCCAATCGTCGCCAGATCAAATGCTCGATATTATGAGCACGCATGGAAACATGGGCGTTGGTATATCTTCGTATTGTTTCGATATAGGGCGAGAGATAAAAAGACTCCAATTGAACCACATCATATCGGCCCTCTCTCAACATAGCCCCCAGCCGCTGCTCAAAACTAAAATCCACAAATCGCTCCACTTGATAGGATTTGCCCTGCATCAGATGCAATAGCGCCCCCTTCCAGGTCACTTGATTATCTATATTCGAAAACTGAACTTTTCCATAGTGCGACAGAGCGGCAGGCCGTTCATTGCTCTCAAAAGGATGCTTGCTGGTATTCATAGCCAACAAATCTACTTCCCAGCCCTGTGCACAGAGGGACTTTGACAGATTTGTCACCGCAATGCTCTCTCCATCGTGCAGCGGAAAGGGAAATTTTTTCGTGATCTGTAATAATCTCATATGTATTCTTAACGACGACTGTGCAATAAAACTTATTCCTTCAATATATATTTTCCTCTTATTCAGACATCCGTTCGTTCAAACGAGACTGATCCACACTTCATTATTCTATTGAGCCGTTTTACTAATATACGGAAAAAGGCCGGTCGCCGGTTGGTGCTCAGCCCAAATTTCTACAAAAGTAATAAATCAAAATAGAAAACAGCTCTCCCAGACCACGCACCTCTCCTCATCAAAATATTTTGTTTCTTTGCATAACATAAATTGAACTATTTTGACGGCGATCTTGACAGCTCAAGGCATAAAAAAATCATACGATCAACTCCGGGTACTCAAAGGTATCGACCTCAATGTGCAAGCCGGCGAGATCCTTTCCATCATTGGCAAATCCGGCAGCGGAAAGTCCACCCTCCTTCATATTCTGGGAACCCTGCAGCAGCCGGACCTTGGCACGGTAGAAATTCAGGGACAAAACCCTTTCCAATTCAAGTCAAAAGCCCTTGCCAAATTCAGAAATCAACAGCTTGGCTTTGTTTTTCAATTTCACAATCTCCTCAACGAATTTACCGCTCTGGAGAATATCGTTTTACCTGCCCTCATTCACCAAAACAAAAGTGACGCCACCCATCGCGCCAGAGAATTGCTAGACTTACTTGGCTTACCCGACCGCGATCACCATAAGCCCGCTCAGTTATCCGGTGGTGAGCAACAACGTGTGGCTATCGCCCGCGCACTCATCAATCAGCCCAAGGTCGTCTTTGCGGACGAACCCACCGGCAATTTAGACGAAGAGACCTCCGCCGACTTACACCGACTTATTCTCCAGCTTCGCAATGAACTCAATCAGACCTTCGTCATGGTCACCCATAACCCCGAACTCGCCCAAATTAGTGACCGCACCCTCACCATGCAAGATGGACTTTTATTGCAGTCATAATCTTCCTTTTTTATCTTGGCCGGCTGCCCCCGCCACATCTCAGGCTACCCGGATATATCATGGCGGGGCCATCGGGCTATCCGCTCCTACTTCGCTGGCCGTCCCTAGTCGCCCTAAGGCTGTGGTGGCTTCTGTTGTCGCCTCCTCGCCAAAGGCCGATCTACGGGCCGGCAGGCGCGAAGTACCGCTGCTATCCCTGCCGGTATTATATGCTGGTGAAATTTTAAGTTCTTTTAACGACAATAGTAAAATCATGCCACCATTGCGATAGAAATCTTAGGGTTTCGAACCTCTCGATTTTAAGCAATATCAATACAGTTGTATAGGTCGTAGACCCATTACCTAAAAATTCGGGACTTTGAACATTTTTCAGTGAATCCAAGAGAAGAAAATTCATTGTGTGAGCGGTGGGAAGGGCCGCCAGCGCAAGCGTGGCGGGTCCCCCCACCTGATTGTGGGGGGACGAAACCCCTGGACGACGCGACCCCATGCCGTCGGATTTTTCATGGCTCAGCATGTAATTCAGCCCTTTACGGCATGGGGGCACACCCAAAAAAGCCTTTTAAATCAAAGACAATCGAAATGAGCAAAAGAGCCAATGCAAATGGCATGAATACAAAAACCTACTCCCCTTCCCTTTATTCATCGCATTTCGTTCATGTCAGAAACTACACTCCCGGTTCAATCACATATCACATAAATATAGAACATCCCCATAATCAGTGGTGTGCTACTCAGCTGTTTCTTCTTCAACTAGGGGCCAGATATTGTCCTCACGGTCGATATCTGATAGTCTTTTACTGGGATCAATCGTTACCGTTTGAATATTATCTAAAGATAAGGACAGGGTCAACTCGTAGCTGGGATGGGTCCATGGCCAAGGATCCATAGCCTCTGTAAACTCATATGGCATCTCACTTAAGTCTTTATGTCCCCGCATCACCCTTAAGGGGATGTGATATAAGTATTCCTCCCCCGCTGTTGTTTTCACCACTACGTCCAATGGCATAGGCTTTTTACCTAAATTAGATAGGTGAATTATACTTCCTTGTTCTGCTCTAGTCAGAGAGTCGATGCTATAATCCACTTCCTTCTCCGTCATATATAATGAATACTGCATATACCAATGCAATTCAATTCCCGATGCTTCCTCCATGACCCGAAAGAGGTCGCGAGGTCTTGGATGCTTAAACTGCCACTGTTCATAATAATCGAGAAGAGCCTGATCACGCGCCTGATTTCCTATAAGGTATCCCAACTGATGAATGAGAAAAGCACCGGAAGTGTAGCTGATGATTCCATAGGCAGTGTTCGTATTGAAGTGGTCCGCGGGAGTAATCATAGGCTCCATGATAGTAGACTGAACCAGCCGGTTATGTCCGGTGACCCTGGGAGCCTGAGGATCATCAACGGGATCCCCCGGTATTAGTCCTTCCTCACGAAGGAAGTTCATGATTTCTCCCGAAGCATAAGTTGTCATTCCTTCATCCATCCAGGCGTATTGTCCCTCATCCGTAGCTATGACTCCCTGATACCAGGAGTGCATCAACTCGTGCACGGAGACACCAACCAAAGAAGAAAAAGATCGGTCTCCCGTGATCAGTGTTGCCATGGGGTACTCCATTCCGCCATCACCGCCCTGAATAATAGAATAGCTCGAATAAGGATACTCTCCAAAATGCTCATTGGCATAGGTGAGCACTCTATTGATCACTGGGGGGATTCGTTTCCATTTTTCTGCATAGGCTGTATCCGGTAAATAAAAGAAATGGAGATCAACTCCACAATCCGATGGATACACATCGTGCTGATAGTCCGGATCTGCAGCCCAAACAAAATCATGAACGCTATCTGCCTTAAAATGCCAGGTAGTTTCTTCTTCCTTATCTGTATTTGTTGGAAAACTGTCTCTGGGCCAATATCCATGACGGGGACTCGTGCTTTCTGGATTCTGCAAAATCCCCGTTGCTCCCACAATATACTTTGAAGGCAGAGTTAAGTTGACATCAAAAGAACCAAAAGTACCGTAAAACTCTCTTCCAACATAAGGATTTGCATGCCACCCATCTTGATCATATGCGCAGATTTTGGGGTACCATTGCGACATGCTATAATCGATGCCTTCCTCATTCATTCGACCGGATCTACGGATTTGAAGAGGTACCTGAGCAACAAACTCCAAATCAAAGCGAACTTTAGATTGAGGTGCAATGGGTTTATCTAATTCTACCGAAAGAATCGTTCCCTCCTCAATGAATTTCAGTTTTTTTCCTGATTGCTTTAATTGGACAACATTCATAAATCCCTGCTCAGACTCTCTGAGGTTAGAAATCCTATTCCCCACCCGTGGATCAGGATCGGGTATTGTTCTCGATCGGACATCCATCATACTATTCGGTTGAAATGCATTCCAATACAAGTGAAAATACACTTTCTTTAGAGTATCGGGGGAGTGATTCGTATAGCTGAGTTTTTCTATTCCGCGTACCATATGAATCCTGGGGTCGAGCTCAGCTTCAATTTCATAAGCTACTTCTTGTTGCCAGGATTGGGCCTGCAAAATGGATGCACTAATGCAAAACATGGCAACCATAGGAATCCAATGAAAAAGACTTAGATGTGAAAAGTTAGGTTTTTTGACATAAATCATAGAGAAAAGGTTGATTTTTTAGTAACTTTGGAATCCCAAAAATAAGAAACATATGTCAAAAGTGATATCAAATAAGTGGTGGCTTTTCGCAGGATTTGTATTTGTCGCTGCTATGAGTCGACTTCTCCCCCACCCTTATAACTTTACACCGATTGGTGGTATGGCACTTTTTGCTGGTGGGCTGCTCAGTGGAAAGAGATTGTATTGGATCGTTCCCTTAGTCGCATACTACATTAGTGATTTGCTCGTCAATAATATTCTCTATGCCTCTTTCTACGATTCATTCGTATGGGGTGGACATCTCACGGTATATTTGAGTTTATTTGCGATAATCATTCTGGGGAAACACATTCTTTCAAGAATTAGCCTGGGCCGATTGATTGGTGCTAGTCTAGGAGCTTCAAGTTTATTTTTCATAATTACAAACTTTGGTGTCTGGCTGTCCTCTCCGCTATATCCCAAAACCTTTGAAGGCTTTGTGGCCTGCTACTCCGCAGCGATACCATTTTTTCAATATACTATTGCAGGTGACTTGTTCTATGTTGGGGTGCTATTTGGTTCCTATGCATTACTGACCAGTTATCTTCCACAATTGAGGTTGAAAAAGGTACATGTCTGACTCACAAAAGGTCAACTCACCACTTCGTGAAGGGAAACATTATTATATAGAAAACGGTAAATACGTCTTTACGGCTTTTTATTTAAAGATGCGTGGTTATTGTTGCAGCAATGACTGTCGACATTGCCCATATCAATATTCCAAGAGCAAAAAAGCTAAGGAATAATTCACCTATGGAATGTGTCTCTCTCTCCTATCCGAGTCAATATCTCCAATAGTCACTAGAATTCCCGTCTCCTCTACATCACCGAAATCTCTATTGATTGATGTACCAAAAACACGCATTGTGGGTGATAGTCCCATATATAAATTAATAAGTGGAGGAATTGATTCGCCGTAGCTTTTCAGCATTTTTCTCAATGCAGAAATGGCTTGTTTCCTTTTTAATCCGACAAAGTGCTTTTCGATTTCTGCTTTCTTATATTCAAAGACCAAAGGTTCTTTAGGTACGACTAAATTATCCACATCTTCAAAGAAATACTTCATAAAAGACAGTAGTAAGTTTCTCGCCTCACGATTGAAGTCTGGATACATCGTGACCTTTCCAAAAAAGTATTTCACATGAGGATTCCTTGCAATGAGGACACCTAAGCCATCCCAAAGATTTGCCAATGCAAAGAGTCCTTTTCTCGGGTCAATTAAGGTTTGATAATCCGGGCGCACCCAGGAGCGACCTAATTCGATAGTAAACGGTAAATATTCTTTGACAAAAACCTCTGACAACTCAAAATAATGTGAGGTAGACATCAATTGACCTGGCCTATCTGTTTGGCAAAGGTTACTGCAATCGATATACCTATACCCTCCAATAATCACTTCATCATCGGGCTGATAGACAATCAGTTGATGATATCCGGGATCTGATCTATCCAAATGATCAATATCCATCCGCTTTCCAGTTCCTCCGCCTGCAGCGCGAAAAGCCATCTCCCGAAGGCGACCTATTTCATTCATGACATTGGGACAGTTATGAGCAGTAATACTGTAGATAAGATTGCTTCCCTTATTCGTTGGTCCGATAAGGAACTCCTCCCTCAATTCCTTTTTAATCAATTGGGGATTAACCGGTTCAGCAACTTGTTCCACAGATTCGTTCATTTTTTATCAGTTATTGTATTCAGTTCTGCCCCCATGTGATACACTCGACGCTTTATCTCATCAGCCCATTCACTATCCGTCGTGTCGTTTTTTAGTTCTTCTGGTGAAATTTTCGGACCGAACATCATAGGAACGTGCTCTCCCTGTAATTTATAAAACTCATTGACTAAAAAAAACATTTCGATGTTCGTTTTTACACCAAGAAAAGCCCTAATATTAGCTAAGCTATAAAAAAACCTCGATAAATGCCCCTCAATATAAACGGGAACAATAGGCTGATCATATTTTTTGGCTCGCGTAACGAAAGTTTTTTTCCATTCCAGATCTTCTATTTTGCCTTTCCTCTTTCGACTGACTAGTCCCGCTGGAAAAACAAAAACTGCCTGATCAGAGGCAAAGGTTTCATCTACTTTCTTTAGCGATTCTTTAAAGTTTTTACCTAGTTTATTTACTCCTACAAACATGCCCTTCAAATTTTCGATATGTAAAAGCACATCATTAACAATAAATTTTATATCAGTGCGTACTGATCGAATGGCAGAAACTATAACCATTGCATCCATGCCTCCCAGGGGGTGATTCACTGCAAAAATACAACCACCTTCCTTTGGGATGTTCTCCAGACCAAAAACTTTAGTGGTGATATCTAAGTCTTCAATGGCAGCATCGCAAAAATCACTGCCGTATTTATCTCCATGCTTATCGAGAAATTCATTGACATCTTTTTCATGCAAAATCCTCTTAAAGTAATTTAGCAAAAAGGATGGCATCCACTTTCTTAGGTTAGGGTTTTTACTATCGATCAGGCGATCGATATCAATCAGTTTATCAGACATACCTTATTTTACTTTCCACCTAAAGGATACTTTGAAAATCCCGTTCAAGAGCCAACCGTAAAAAATGCTATTTTTTACTCAAATGATTTAGAATCCAAGCAGGAGATAATTTTTCTATCCTAATGCAAAGGCTATAATCCTTCACGACCTTGAATTTGAATCTTAAGCTCTGTTTATCGGCTTATTTCACCGTTTCCCGGATGTACCCTAAAGATAGAAAATGTTTCAATAATCAAGAAGCCCCTTGCCTAGAGAAGCAGCAAATAGCAGGAAATATGTAAACTAAACCTTAATTTATAAGATCCGGAAAGGCTTTTTTAACCTTATTGACTTTCGGAATGGATACGCTTTGAATGTATCGATCTTGAGGATTTCTTTCAGCATAGTCCTGATGGTACTCTTCAGCAATCCAAAACTCATTTAAAGGTTCTAATTGGGTGACGATGTCCTTGGAAAACACCTCTTCACTATTCATGGACGCGATCATAGCCTCAGCTAATTTTCTTTGCTGCTCATTATGGTAATAAATGGCAGATCGATACTGTTTTCCTACATCCGGCCCCTGACGATTCAATTGAGTCGGATCATGAGCTGTGAAAAATATTTCCAATATCTTATTATAACTGAGCTTCTCAGCATTGTAATACACTTGGACAGCTTCTGCATGATTCGTTGCTCCTCTGGAGACCTGGCTGTAGGTAGGGTTTGACTGGGTTCCCCCGGAATACCCAGACACTACTTCATAAACACCATTAATTTGCTCGAAGGCCGCTTCTACGCACCAGAAACATCCTCCAGCTAATGTAGCGGTATCAAGGTTTTTCAGTTGGCTCGCATCCAAATTTCTTATTGGGTTATCCTCAGAAAAAGATGGATTTCCTTCTTCAGAAGTACCATCACAAGCTTCTACGGAAAACATTGCTCCTACTAAGAGATAAAAAACAAATAGTTTCATCTTTCTTTTTGTTTATAACGTAGAATAAGACCTTCTAGTTCAAAAAGGCTTCGGCTTAAATCCGTTGAATTGAATGGCTTCCTATGTGCACTATTCAGTTACGTAACTCCGAACAAAACACAATAAAACCAGAGGTCTATTAAATATTTTTATCTTCGTGGAAGTGAGATTCAGTGTTCCTGAATTTCATTTTTTTGTACATCAATCATTACTAGATATGGACACGTCCACCTCTGCGACCTTAGAAACAGAATATTCACATTGGCAAAGAAATAATAATATATTAAGAGAGATACGAGACGGCTTCAGCCGAAATGCTGGTGAATCCGCTCAATGGAAAGCAGCCCTCGAAAATGCTTTGATGTATGTTGTTCTGAAAAATGAAAATGACAAAAAGGATCTGATGTCAAAGGTGGATCATACAGCGCTTCGGCATGGCCTCGAATGTGTTGATTTAGGCTCTCATGCCAATGAAGAAGTTATAGATAAACTAGTAGAGATTATTCAAAGAAATATAACTCTTGAAAAGGATTCGAGTCAGAAGATAAATTTATCCCCACACATTCGATCCAATCGTTATGAAGTAGGTGATTTCTCTATGGACCGAAATAGTTACACCGACAAGGCCTATGATTTTTTATGTCGCAAAAGCAATGAAGAGGATGCCCTGAGACAGTTGTTGACCACAGCGATTCGGTATGCTTCTATATATGCTGAGACTCGACATATTGGTCCCCCGCAAAAGGTGTATGACGCTTTTTACAACTGGGGGATTCGGAATGAAGGCTTTGCTTCTCCTTTCAATGCTCGATTATTAGGTAAGGAAAGTGCCCGATTTTACAGTTTGTTTCCGGATACCGACGCCCCCTTTGGCAGTGGAGGTAGTTTCTTTCAACTCGCGGAGCCAAAAAATCCAGGGCATTGGTCTTTGGATCCCCCATTCCTGCCGGAGACTATGAATCAAGTAGATGAAAAGATAAGGAAGTGGCAAGAGAAATATCCTAATATTTCCATTCTTTATATCATACCCGAGTCTCACGTTCCTGCCAACACACCAGATGAAACAGTGGTGTTAACCGCTCATAAACATTACTACGAGGGGTTAGATGGAGAAATGAGTCCACTCCCCGTCAATGTATGCATTCATAGGTATGGAGAAATAGAGGGATTTTCGGCAGAATTGATTCGGGAGGGATACACGCCTTAAAAGTGAGTGCAAGAAACCGCTTCGGTACTTCGATTGGGCGAAGAAAGGAATGTTTTAAGAGGCAGAATAGTCAGATAAATCTACCCTGGGAAACGACAAGATCTACCTTTTTTACTTATCGAATAGATTTATAAAATTGCCTAATCGTTAATTACCAACTTTTCGATCCTCATCATGGGAAGCGCCCGCAAGGGCGCAAGCGTGAGGTGCCCGGAGGATGCTGGACCCGAAGGTGTTCAGCAGTGCGAGGTAGAGACGCGATGAATCGCGTCTATCGAGCACGGAGCGAATAGCGAACTCCGCAGGGGACCGACCCCGAGCCGGCCAATAGCCGAGCGAGGGGGCACGCCCAAAACATTGTAAAAAATATCAGTTACTTTTTAGGAATAAGGAATTATTGAAGCGAAGTTTTGTACTTCTCTCAAAAAATTAGAGATGATTTTATCACCCTGAGGACAAAGATAGGACTCGGGATGGTACTGAACCCCCCAAATAGGAAAGTGGCGATGTTTGACAGACATGATTTTGCCCTGACCGTCTTGAGCCGTCGGGATATAGTCCGAAGGGCAATCTTTCGTGGGAAGAAACCACGAATGATAAAGTCCTACGTAAATCGGTGAAAGGAGACCGCGATAGAGTGCGTCTTCTGGATTCAACAAATTGAGCCGAGAAGACTGCCCATGAAGGGGGAGGTCCATCTGTTGCAATTTTGCTCCGGCTTGAATAAGGAGTGCTTGCATACCGAGACATACGCCAAGTATAGGTAACTTTTTTTGACCTTCGGTAATGGTGGAGATGAGTCCTGGAGATTCCTCCGGCAGACCCGGCCCCGGAGAGATAATCAAGGCGTCGAAGCAGGGATGAGTTCGGAGCTTCGCTGTACCTTCCTCCGGAAGACAAATTTCGAGTTGAATTTCACCTCCTGCTCGAAGGGATTCAACCAAATTATAAGTGAATGAATCTCGGTTATCTATTAGTAGCAGTCGCATAATCGCCGGCCTGATAAATCAAAAAAATGAGCTCTTTAGTTAATTCTTCCATGGATGTTTTATTCCCAAGGCCACCTTTCGATTTGAGATCATATTCAAACAGCAGGCGCAGCACTTCTCTCAATTGGTTTTTATTGTAAACTTTCGCTGCGCGTTCGTACTCTCTAAAAATAAATGAACTGTAAACGCCAATGGCTTTTTGTTGGTCTCGAGGCGGCTTACCTTTCATTCCGTGCAGGGAGTAAACTTTACTAAAATAGGCGTATAGACTGGCGGTAATTAAAGGGAGGGGATGATCTTTGCTGTTCGCTGCGAAATAAAAGGCCATCTTCATCGCCAAATCTGCTTTCCGATAGGAAAATGCTTTTTGCAATTCAAAGACATTGTAGTCTTTTGAAATACCTATATATTTTTCAATATCAGCTTGACTTATGGAGTGTCCCTTTGGCAAGTTAAGGATCATTTTGTCCAGTTCATTAGCTACTTTACTAAGTTGCGTACCGAGATATTCTGCGATAAGTTCAGCTTCCTTGCTTTCGATTTCTAGGCCTGCGACCTTCAGGTAGTTTTCGATCCATCGAGGCATCTCGTTATCATATACTCTTTTACTCGTGTAAAAGACCGCTTTTTCCTTCAATAACTTTGCCACTTTGAGGCGACCATCAATAGATTTATTCTTGTAGCAAATCACCAAGACTGTAGAAGGAGATGGTCGCTCCACATATCTTTCCAGCTCAGCAAATCGATCCATACTTTGCGCCTCTCTAAGGATTACCAACTGTCGTTCAGCCATCATCGGCATACGCTGTGCCGCATCAATTACATCCTGTGGCTGGGCATCCTTTCCGTAAAAAACAGATTGGTTGAAATCTCTCTCTTCGTCTCTAAGGACGTGGCGACGCAATAATTCATCAATGCGATCAATATAAAAAGGCTCATCGCCCTGGAGAAAATATATCTGTGCGATATTTCCGCTTTTAACCTGGCGGTTAATCTCATTCAAGCTAGGGCCTGTACTCTTTGCCATTCAGCGTATAATTATCTCAAACTGGGCTCCCGATCTTTCAACATTCGCACGATAGTGTCCGCCCATTCATCTTTATCGTTTAGCGAAGGTACTAAATCCAATTGTTCTCCTCCCAGTTCCATAAACTCTTCTTTGTACTCCACGCCAATTTCGATGGATGTTTCGAGGCAATCGGCTACAAAAGCGGGACAAAAGACGAGAATTTTTCGATCGCCATTTTTGTACCGTTCTTCCAGGACCTTAGAGGTATAAGGTTGAAGCCAAGCTTCAGGTCCCAGACGAGATTGGTATGATATGGTAAATTTATCTCTGTCGAGATTCAGTTCTTCCGCAATCGCAAAGCCCGTAGCATGGCACTGGGCGCTGTAGCAGTTTTTATTTTTCGCATGCCATTTCTGGCAGCAAATACCATTCGCCTGACAATAGTTTCCCGGATCAGCCGACTTCACCTGAGATTGAGGAATCCCGTGAAAGGAGAAAATAACATGATCATAGTCATCTAAATTGTACTTTTCTCTTCCATTATTGGCGAAGACTTGAATCATGTCTTGATCGACCGGGTAGGATTGTATCCAGGAAATTTCAGGAATGACCCATTCTTTTTTGAGTACGTCCATTACTTCTTCAAAAATTGACCCGGTGGTGGCAGAAGCATACTGAGGAAAGAGAGGAAAGATGACAATTCTATCCAGATCTGCAGTGAGCATTTCTCTCATGGCACTTTCTATGGATGGTTTTTGGTATCTCATGGCCAGTTTTACCATCACATCTGATCCGAGGCGTTCCTGGACTTTTTCAACCAGGTTTTCTCCATAAATTTTGAGTGGTGATCCTTCTTCAGTCCATACCATTTTGTAAATTTTGGAGGAGGGACCGGAACGAAAAGGGGCGATGATTCCCTGAACGAGTAGCTGTCGAGCTAGCCAGGGATAGGTAATCACTCTTCTGTCGGTTAAAAACTCTCTCAAGTATCTATAAACTGCCCCACGAGTTGGCGCATCCGGGGTACCCAAATTAACGATAAGAACCCCTGTTTTTATATCTTTGTGCTTATTCATGATGTAGTTTTATCCGACGATAACAATATGTAATGAATAAAATATTGATCTAATTGTTTAGGTCAGCGAAAGTAACACAAGTTCAGTACACAGTATAAGAAAATTTCCATGTCAAATAAAAGACCTTTAATTTTAGTCACCAATGATGATGGTATGTTTGCCCCCGGAATTAAATCACTGGTGGATGTCGCCCGAGCGTTTGGTGAGGTCGTTGTAGTAGCACCTAACTCCCCTCAATCAGCGAAGGGGCATGCCGTCACATTAGAAGATCCCATTCGAATCAATAGAGTAGATGCTTTTGACGGTTTAGAAGCTTATGAATGCAGCGGAACTCCAGTAGATTGTGTTAAGTTAGCAAAGTACAAGGTCCTCAATGGCCGAACCATTGATTTATGTTTAAGCGGAGTGAATCACGGATCTAATGCATCCGTAAATATTATTTACAGCGGAACGATCTCTGCGGCCATGGAAGCTTCATTGGACAATATTCCATCTATAGGATTTTCGCTTCTCAATTATTCATTTGACGCAGACTTCGGGCCGGCCAAAGTAGTAGCGAGAAAAATAATTGCTTCTGTAATTGAAAACCCTCTCCGCGACACTCAGCTACTGAATGTAAATATCCCGAATGTTCCCCTTGATCAATTGAAGGGAATCAAGGTTTGCCGACAGGCAGACGGTCGCTGGGTAGAGGAGTTCCAGGAAGGAGAGGATCCCAGAGGGCAAAAATACTATTGGCTAACAGGACGTTTCATTATTGAGGACGTAAAGGTGGGCACTGACATTCACGCCTTAGATAATAATTACGTTTCTGTTGTGCCCAGCGGACACGACCTTACGACTTACCCCGCGATTGAGAGCAACAGTAGTTTAGAAAAAATAAGACTTTAACTATGAAAAGATACAGCAGTGGAAAGATTGGTAAAGGACTACTCATTGGAGCCATTGTCCCTTTCGCCGGCTATTTATTAGCGTATGGCGTCTTCGATTTTTTGGGACGCATGTCAGATAGTGGAGGGTTTTTGGAATATAGTTCGGATTTTAGGCCACGGACTATTGCATTGGTTGGCCTAATGTTTAACCTAATTCCGTTTCACTATTATATCCGAGAAGGAGAAACTCGGACCGTAAGGGGCGTTGTTGTTCCTACACTTGTTTATGCATTTATTTGGTTCTTCTACTTTCGCGATTCAATATTTAGTTAATGAAATACTACCTCATAGCAGGGGAGCCCTCTGGTGACCTACACGGAAGTAAACTGATAGAGTCGCTTAAAGCTCAGGATAAAGGAGCAAGTTTTCGGTTTTGGGGTGGAGATTTAATGGCCAGTGCTGCGGTCGAATCGCCAGTCACTCACCTCAATGAATTGAGCTATATGGGGTTTGGCGAGGTCATTCTCCATCTTCCACAAATCCTTTCTAATTTCAGGCGCTGTAAAAAAGACATTCTGTCATGGGATCCCGATGTTATTATTTTCATCGATTTTCCTGGATTTAACCTCAGAATGGCAGACTGGGCTCATCGAAAAAGTTTCACTACTTTTTATTACATCGCTCCCCAAGCCTGGGCCTGGAAAAAGGGTAGAGTAAAAAAAATGCAACGGGCGATAGATCATTTGTTCGTTATCCTTCCGTTTGAGCGTAATTTTTTTCAGGAGAACGGAATGGAGAGTGTCCACTATTATGGGCACCCTTTATTGGACGTTGTCGATAAAAATCAAAAATTACCAGATCGAGGAGAAATTCAAGACATTGCGTTATTACCGGGCAGCAGAGTTCAAGAGATTAAAAAAATACTACCGGTTTTAATGAAAGTGGCGGCCCTCAGGAGTCATCAAAGTTTCAAAATTGCGACAGTTAAAAACATAAAGCGCGAAGTTTACACAAACATCATTAATTCAAGCGGTGCAAAAAACGTAACTCTATTTGATGAAGGAGTTTCCAAATTACTTCCCCAATGTCAGGCGGCCATAGTGACTTCCGGAACGGCTACATTAGAAACCGCTCTGTATCATATTCCCCAGTTGGTTGTCTATATTAGTTCATTTTTAAGTTATCAGATTGCGAAAAGGGTCATTCAAGTCCCTTTTATATCCCTCGTCAATTTGATTCTTAATAAAGAAGCCGTTCCCGAGCTGATTCAGTCAGATTGTAAGCCCTTGGTGATCAATCAAAAACTAGAAGCTTTAGAGCAGAACACCGAAACTCGAAAGCAATTATCTGATGACTACAGGAAGCTGAAATCCCTATTGGGTGAAGAAGGTGTAGCCCAGCGGATCGCAGAGAAAATGACTGAACTTCTCCATTCTAAATAAGGCAATAAGACCAATATCTTAAGCTTGCTTGCTAGTGAAAAGACAAATCGCAGGAGACTGCACGATCAATAGTCAAAAGACTATTTCGAACTTTTTGAGCTTGATTTTTTCTTTTTGGAAGTAGCTTTCTTCTTTTTCGTAGACTTTTTTGCTTTGAAGGCTGAAGGAATTTCTTTTTTAATAATCTTTTTTACATCCTCCAAACTAAGCTTTTCGGCTTCTTCCTGCGTCATCCTTTTTCCATCCTTGCCTTTGGGAAGTTTAACATTTTTCTTTCCAAACTTGATGAAAGGGCCCCATCGACCATTTTGTACGCTAATTTTTTCTTCATCCCAGCGATGAATATAGCGTTCGGCCTCTTTTTTCTTTTTCGCCTCTACCATTTCAAGGGCAGTTGCTGCATCAATATCCTCAGGATTGATTTTCTTCGGTATGTTGACATAAAGGCCATCCCACTTCAAGAATGGACCGAATCTCCCCTTGCCTCGAGTAATAGGTTTCTCGTCGAGGAAGGTAATTGGCTCCTCCTCCTTAAGCTTTTGCTCAATGAGGGGTAAAGCCTTTTTCATATTCATTTCCATGGGATCCAAATCTCTTGGGATGGAAACAAATTTGCCGTCAAACTTTACATAAGGACCGTATCGTCCAATATTAACAACGACATCGTCACCTTTGTATTCACCAATAGTCTTGGGTAGTGCAAATAAGTCCAAGGCCTCATCTAACTCAATGGTTTCAATACTTTGTCCTTTTCTCAAATTAGCATATTGGGGCTTTTCTCCTTCTTCCAGTTCCTCTGGTGTTCCTATCTGAGCAACCGGACCGTATTTCGCCATTCTAACGATTAAGGTTTTACCACTTTGGGGATCTTTTCCTAACTCCCTTTCCCCTGAAAATCGGTCTGCCTCACTTTCCGTTTTCTCTATTGTGTCATGAAAAGGTTTATAGAATTTATCCAGCATCTGCTTCCAATCCAAATCACCTTCAGCAATAATATCAAATTGCTCTTCAATATCCGCGGTAAAAGAGTAGTCCATCACTTCATCAAAGTGCTCACTGAGAAAATCAGTCACAACCATTCCAATATCACTACAATAAAGACGGTTACTTGTGGCTCCAGATATTTCAGACTTTGTTTCCCGTTGAATTTTTCCATCTTTCAAAGACAAGTAGTCAAATTTGCGCTCCTCTCCTTCCCTGCTTTCCTTTGTAACATACCCCCTTTTTGGGTCCATGATTTTTGATATTGTTGGTGAATATGTCGATGGTCGACCAATGCCGAGCTGCTCGAGTTGTTTCACCAAGCTCGCTTCGGTGTATCGAGCCGGAGGACGAGTAAATCTTTGCGGAGACTCCATCAATGAGAGATCCAATTTCTGCCCAACTTTCAGGGGTGGCAAAATATCCTTAGTCGCACTTTTTCCATCATCATCGTCATCTGAAGACTCCATATATACCTTAATAAAGCCATCAAAGACAATCACTTCACCTTTTGCCTGTAGGTTTCTGTCCGGCAACTTTGAAATATCTATGGTAACCGTTGTCTTTTCCAATTCGGCATCTGACATTTGAGAGGCAATCGTTCTTTTCCAAATCAAGTCGTATAATCTCTGCGCGTCGCGATCACCTTGAATTGAGGTGGTATTAATGTCTGTTGGCCGAATCGCCTCGTGAGCTTCCTGGGCACCTTTTGACTTCCCTTTATAGCGCCGGACCTTAGAGTATTTTTTTCCATAATCTGCAATCACTCGTTGTTCTATAGAAGCAATGGCGGCATTACTCAAATTGGTCGAGTCCGTTCTCATATAAGTTATCAGTCCTCGCTCGTAAAGTTTTTGAGCCACACTCATCGTTCTCTGGACTGAAAAGTAGAGTTTCCTAGAAGCATCTTGTTGCAGGGTAGAAGTCGTAAAAGGAGCTGCCGGTCTTCGTTTTGCTGGTTTTACAAGGACATCACTGATTTCAAATTGCGAATCTGCCGATGCTTCTAAAAAGGTTTGAGCTTCCTCGATATCTTTCAAGCGATCTGAACACTCTGCTTTCAGGGTCGCTTTTGACCCATTTTTATGTTCTACATCAAAATAGGCATAAATTCTAAAAAATGATTCGGTTTCAAAACTTTGAATGGCCCGTTCTTTTTCAGCTACTAAGCGAACAGTGACCGACTGAACTCGTCCGGCGGACAAACCTCCTTTTACTTTTTTCCACAATAGACCAGACAACTCGAATCCGACCAAGCGGTCGAGTATGCGTCGAGCCTGTTGTGCATCGACAAGATTTAAGTCCACTGTTCGAGGCTTTTTGACAGCTTTTTGAATGGCCGATTTGGTAATTTCTCGAAAAACAATTCGCTTTGTCGTTTTTGGGTCTAAGCCCAAGACTTCGCACAGATGCCATGAAATCGCTTCTCCTTCTCTATCCTCATCCGTTGCTAACCATACCTCCTTATTGTTTTTCAAGAGGCCTTTGAGCTCCTTTACCACCTTCTTTTTATCTGAAGATATAACGTACTGCGGTTTGAATCCGTTTTCTATTTCGACCCCCATATCGGTTTTGGCCAAATCACGAATATGACCATAACTCGAACGTACAATAAAGTCTTTACCCAGGTACTTTTCAATGGTTTTAGCCTTAGCCGGTGACTCAACGATTAATAAATTTGACGACATAGAAGTGATTGATAGATGAAATAATGCTACAAAAGTAAAAAAAGAAAATTGACTTCGCCTATTTCACTCCCCCTGGGAAACTACTGAGAGGTTTCATCTTCAAACATCTTAGCAGTAAAAAATCTCTGCCTAATCATCCACTGGGCGAATAGTATCCGTAAAAATCACTTTTGCAGAGTCCTTTTTTCGAGACTCAAAATAATTTTTCTTCCTCCGTTCCACTAATCGATCCGACAAATTTTGGGCTTGAATTTCCCGGCTATTCAAATATCTATGGAATCCTATGATAAGTAGCTCGACCATATCATCGGGATGAGTCACACCGTAAGATTTCAAGTGATGAGACAGCCTACTACCTTCGTGGAGTTGCCAATTTTTTCTCAACCATTGCCCCAGGCTCATTTGCAGGCGACCTCGTATAGAGTCTTCTGGAACGTTTGCGAATTTATTTAAAGACTCTTTATCTGACTTCATTTCCAACTCCTGAAAAGCTTCTTGTTCATTTGCCGGAATGTAGGTATTAAATAGATAGTCTTGTTGAATTCTCCAATCATAACTATCGTAGTTGGCATCTTCCTGCTCAGTAGTTTGTGCGAATATGCCGTCGCTCGATGAGAACATAGTGAAAATGCAAAAAAGCAAGAAAATAAAAATTTGATCCTTCATAAAGATGTAACGAAAAGCTACTAAATTAATTATCGTTAAATATGCGGGCAGCCTCTCTCTGGAAATTATCCCGAACTCCTCTTGCATCTAAATAATTGTCTCCCTCCAACTGATCCCCAACATTGTAGATTCTACCTAACCACTGTGGGTTTCTAATTTCATTTCTAGCATTTGAGTGCAGCAAAACAAAGCTGTCACCGGCAAGTGAGGGGTTGTAAAATACAAATTTAACATCAACCTGATTATTCACATCTACTCTATCATAGGTCCAAATTTCATAAGGTACAGCACCTTGATCATTTTCTCTTGTAATAACTCGAGTAGGTGGACCATACCTCAAAAATATCATCCCGCGATCCGTTTCAAATCCATTTCTGAACGCACTGTAAAATTTTTGGTCTAATGCGTCGATCAATCGCATAAATCGATTGTAAGCAGCTTCTGGCTGAATAGGGTCCTTGTCTATCCAATACCGAAACAGATAGTCTCTCATCGACTCGTAGTCTTCCTTATTCAAAATATTATTGATTGTCAACTGATCATCTCCTCCGGCTTTCATGGCCACTGCACGAATGGCATACTCTAACTCTTCTTCTTCCATGCTCTCAAAGAAGTTATCCATTTCACCGGAAAAAAGTTTCTCCTTTAATTTGGAATCAATTTCAGGATTACTTTGGACGAATACAGTCGATGTATGCAGCAACTCTTTTTTATCGGCATCGATGACACTAATGGTCAATTTATAGGTGTTGGATGGAAGCGTCGAGATATCAATTTTTTTGGCTACAGGTACTACATTGGAGTAGCTATTGACCTTTTGATAAGTGGTCAATTTTTCTTCCCAATCTCCGCTTTTACGAGAAAATATTTCAGTTCTGATAACGAGGGGCACAATATCTAATGCTGCTAATCGGTAGAGTTCGACATAATAGCTCAATGTATTCAGCCCTCTGTTATAAAAATGGTGAGGCAGCGGTTCCATAACCACTCCGTTTTTGACGAATACCTTGTCCACATTAGCGATTGAATCATCCAGTCTAGACAACAACTTTATATCGGAAATAGCAGCAGTTGATTCATCGATCTCTTCTATAGTCAGTTCCTCCTTATGAATATAGGAGTTGTTGGGATCATTAGCATCTGAAAACTGAATTTCCAAGCTATACGTTCCCGGATCAAGTACATAGGATCTAATATCCAAAAAGTCCTGATTTTGACTATTTGGAGAAATATTGAGCTTATACCGATCGAATTGAATAATAGAGTCATTTCTTCTGAATAGCGTCGTGACCTCGATTGCTGCGCGAACATTCGGCTCTTTGCCGACAAAAATGGTATCGTAATGGAGAGAATTCCCACTGAAATGGAAATTGAGTTCTAATACAGATTCATTTTCCACCTGATAGGTTACTGGATCAATAGAAACACCAATCCCGAACAGCTGAACAGCAGGTAATAAAATAATACCTACAAAAAATGAGAATCGTCTCATGAATCTAAATTCGTATTTCTTTCTTCAGTTAGTTGCAAGACCATATCAAAAGTAAAACCCTTGAGTGCGACGGAAAATTCCAAAGTATCTGACCGAATTGTCTTTAATTTGTAAAAGGTGGGCTCATCCTCATAGGTTACAATTTCACCCTCAATTTTATCGTATTTAAAAACACCTTCTTTTGAAGGGAAGTTGGTTCCCATAGAATCGGCAGTAAATACAAAGTAGGTGTTGTCCAAAACCTTAGTATACTTTCCGTCTCTTTTCGCAGAAACTAACTCCCAAGTGCCTAATATATCATTGGTTGAGATTGTTTTTGATGAATCTTGGTTTTCTTTTTGGTCTGACTTACAAGCAAAGAGAAGAAAACCAGCAAACAAGACCATGCAAATACTTGATTTTATTGAGATCATGCCTTAGTTAATTTAATCGAAGTAATTTCAGGTAAAATGCCAACTCTTCCGGGATATCCAAGACAACCCAAGCCTCGATTTACGTAAAGGTATTGATTTTTTTCTTTATACAATCCCGCCCATCGTCGATAAACCCACTGACTGGGGCTCCAACGAATATATCCGGGAATTTCAATGCCGAATTGGAAGCCATGAGTATGTCCAGAAAGGGTTAAATCGATATCTTTGTAGTCAACTACAACTTCACTATCCCAATGGGTCGGATCGTGACTTAGTAAAATATTGTAGTCACCTTTAGGTGTTTTAGCCCAAGCTTTTGACAAATCACCATATACGGGAAAATGACTCAGTGCAGAAATATTTTCTACCCCAATAATATTGATCTTAAAGCCGTCAATCTCCAACTGCCGGGCATCATCCAAGAGTAAATCCCAACCCATAGACCGGTGATACTTTTGCAGTAAATCAAAATTATCACGTTTCTGTTCTTCGTTTAACCAGTCATAGTAATCCCCATAATCGTGATTGCCCAAAATCGAATAAATACCGTATTTACTTTTAATTTTTGAAAAGAGCGAGACAAAAGTAGTGGCCTCTGAAGCAATATTATTGACCAGATCACCTGTAAAAACGACAATATCAGGGTTTTGATTATTGACCAGCTGAATGGCATCTTCAAAGGGCTGGGAGTTATTGAAAGTTCCAGAATGCAAGTCCGAAATTTGAACAATCTTCAATCCCTCTAAAGATGTTGGGAGATTTTTCACGGGAATAGATTCTGACCGAAGCTGAAACCGAAAAGGGTTCCTAACAATTCCATAAGTGAGCACAAAAGCAGGAATACCCCCTAAAACGAGTCCCAATTTCGAAAGAAAGGCTGAGCGGGAGGGCCAGTAGGTATCATCAGTAGTATTTCGCAATCTTCTGGAGAAAAACAGGATTAGGCGCCTCATATCGTCAATGAGTAGAGGGAAAATGACGATGAATTTAGAAAAGTAGAAGATGAAAAGGTATCCCCTAAAATAAGAAATCATATTGGAATCTATCGGCAGCTCTTCCGGCCATTTCATGAGCACTGCAATAAAACCCGCCATGGTGAAAAAAGAAAATAAGCCGTAGAGGAGTTGAAATATTTTTGTCCTCCCCCAATCGGTTTGTTTTAAGGCTTGCAGAGCATAGTAATCTACAGCTAAAAGGAAAAGAACGACAATAATTATTCTAGACATAAGGGTATATAAATATGCCTCTTCGAACAAAGTTCAAAGAGGCACTGAAATATCGTAAAAGTCGGACCTGGAATTATTAAAAGGTCTTCTTTTCTTTAATTCTTGCTTTTTTACCGGTAAGTTTTCTAAGGTAAAACAACTTACTTCTTCTTACACTTCCTTTTTTGAGGATTTTGATATCCATGATATGAGGGGAAGCAGCGGGAAAAATTCGCTCTACTCCGACTCCACTGGAGATCTTTCTCACCGTAAAGGTTTTAGTGGGACCGGATCCATTAATTTGGATAACATCACCGCGAAAGGCTTGAGGTCGCTCTTTACTACCTTCAACTATTCTGTAGGTTACTTCCACATTGTCTCCAGGTTTAAAATCTACCCAGTCTTTCTCGGATTCCATTTGTTCGTGAATATACTTAATCGCATCCATGTCTATCTAAATTTTGTGATAAGCGACCGCAAATGTAATGATTTTTTTGTTTTAAGTCCCAATAAAGGTATATATTTTTAGCTAAGAAATCTGCAGAGAGAAACAAATATAAAGCGAAGAGACCTGATCTTACTATGGCTTGCTCTACCTCAATTGTTGCCAGCTGTAGCAAAGGTATAAGAGTGAGAAATCAGTTCGTATAGCCGCCATCTAATATGAGCAGGTAGAAAAGTAATCTCGTCAACGAAATGTAGCGCTCGGAGAGCGCAAGCGTGAGGTGCCCAAAGGATGCTGGCCAGCTGGCCAGCAGTCCGATGCAGAGCCACTGCTCTGCGAGGACGGAGCGAAGAGCGAACTCTGGAGGGGACCGACCCCGAGCCGGCGAAGAGCCGAGCGAGGGGGCACGCCCTAAAAAATAATCGCAATATAATTTTTATCTTGAAAAGTAAGATTGGCCAGAAGTTGGAAGCTCATCTGGTATTACTTAACCAGGGTGGCGAACTCTTTGAGTTCAAAGCGGTTGCCGCGAGGACCTGTGTAGGTGACTCGACAGACATAAACACCCGCCGGCATCATAGACCCCACATTTTCCTCTCTTCCATTCCAGCCTTCATAGGGATTCTTCGTCTGAAACACAATCCCGCCCCATCTATTGAAAATTTGGAGTTGAAAGTCGGATATACCTATGAAGTCGCCCTGGCCTCTGTAGGTGGAGTTGGTGCCTCCTGACCGTGGACGAAAGGCATTGGGAAGAAAGTACGTCGGTTTAGGGACTACATCGATAATTTTGATAATAGAATCCTGGCAACCATTCACATGAGTGACTTCTAACAGGACTTCATATTTTCCCGTATCCGGAAAATCAAAAGACGGATTTTGAATGGTGTTGGTTCCGATACCACCGAAGTCCCAACGCCATTCATTGGGCGCAAAAGAGCGGTCGGTAAAAAATGCCATGCTATTCCTTTGAGTCAAGCTGGTGGGTTCAAAAGTAAAGTCAGCTCTGGGGCTTTCCCTAACTTCAATTTCCTGGTCGAGGACACCGAAGTACTGGCAACCAATAGGAGATACAATACTTAAACTAACTTCGTAAGTCCCCGGCTGATTGTACACATGAGTTGGGCTAATCTCTCCGGATGTTCCTCCGTCGCCAAACTCCCATAAAATGTCATATTCATTACTCAGGGGAAAAGATTGATTCTCAAAAAACACTTCTACCGGTTGGCATAGGCCATTGGGTGTGGGATTGACAATGATTTCATTCGGAATGGGGTAGTATGGAATGATCTTCTGTGTAATTGCCTCGCAACCAATATCATCTACCACGCGATAGCTCACTCTTTTATTCCCCGGTCGGGCAAAAACATAAGAGGCTGAGGAGCCTTCGGCTGCACCCTCTCCCGTCACGAACCATTCCCGCGTTACAATAGAATTATTGCCCGTTGTAGATTCGCCTTCAAACACTACCGGCCCGGCAACACAAGTATCATATTCATAGGAAAAGTCATTTTCAATCGCACCCCATATATTGATCCTTAGGTTTGCAGTATCAGAGCAATTTCGACCTTTATTCAAAATCAATTGAGCTGTATATTGCCCCTGGCCTGGAAAGGATACGATAGGGTTTCGATCAGAAAATATTGAGGTCCCCTCTATGCCCATTTCAAAACTCCATTCCCAGGAGTCAATAAATCTTTCTTGAAAGCTCAAGTCGGTGAACTGAACTTCGTCTTTGCCGCAAGCATTGATCACAAAATTGCCAAAGTCGTCCAGGGAGTCTGCTTCGACCTCTGCCGTAACGCTCGGCTCACAACTCGCCACATTAAACTGAAAGTCTCTTCGGATAAGGTTCACCACATTACCAGAGGAGTCAAGGGCCGTGGCACAAACGCCAATGACAAACTGTCCCTGATCAATGGGTGTACCAGTAATCAAACCGGTTTGGGAATCAATACTAATCACCGGATTCCCACCCATTGGCGTCGTGGCAGTAAATTCTCCCCCCACAAAGTTCACCTCCTGATAAGGTGGCGGCAAGTCGGGATCCGGAGCTACACCATCAGGCCCCAAAGGATCACCGGGAAAACCGGCAGACCCCGCCAAGCCTCCCCCGAGGAAAGGTGTACAGAATGAATATTCTATAGTTATTCCTTCTCGATCTAAGGGGTCAAAAGCCGAGTGGTCAAATTCAATAGGTTCATTCTCGCAGATGACGAAGGGGGGGAAGTTGTTGAATTGAAGTGAAGAGCTGCAACTATTCTGGGACTCGGGCAGAATGTCGATAGTATAGGTCGCACCCGTTTCACCGGGGTTGGTAATGTTATTGATTGTATTGTTTCTGCAACACCGTTGATAGGTAATGGTGTAAGTATGCTGTGAGACAGGTAAATTAACATCGAACTTGTAGATTCCCTCTTCGACGCATAAGCTTGGAGGAATGATCAAGCAGGGATTTGAGGATTGAATATCTATATTTGAGACTGATGGCTCATCTAAAGTGATTCTAGAAAACGGACTGTTCATATCGGAACGGTAGATAGTTATCGTTCCTTCAGTTGCAGAAAATGGGGAAGAATCGAACAAAGCCCCTCCACCAGCGCAGTCTCTATACAGAACCATAGTAAACTCGTACTGGCCAGTTCCGACGCATTCATAAAACATATCTCCACCAATAATATGCCTGCCTTGCATCTGTAAAGACAGAAAGAGTATGCATGCGGTAATCCAAAAATGATATTTAAGGCCAGCCATTATTAAAATTTTACTTAATTCTTAGTATAATATTCAACGAATATACTCAAGACATAAATATAATTTGCATAATTCCTAACGAAATCACATTCAAATCCATTCCTCTGACAAGAACTATTTTCGTAAGACTGTCAATAAAATTCAAATAAAAACAATAAATATCGCGGAGTATCCAGTTATTAAAGGACTGAGTCAAACACTATGAAGATTTACAAGAAATTAGATTCGGAATGGATTAAAAGTATTCGCAAGGGGAGCGTGTTGTTGCACCCCACGGATACTATATGGGGCTTGGGTGCTTCCGCATTTTCCAGGAAGGGATTTGAAAAGATATATGACATCAAGGGACGAGACCGGTCAAAGCCCTTAGTTCTCCTGGTCGATTCTATAGATCGTCTTAAAAACTATGTGCACCGAATTCCACCAAGAATTGAGACCTTGCTGTTTTACAATGAAAGGCCACTCACTTTGATATATTCCGATGTAAAAATGCTGCCTGAGCATATATTGGCTGCCGATGGGTCCATCGCGATTCGAATTGTACAAAAAGCATTCGTAAAGAAATTAATAGCTGAATTAGATCAACCTTTATTATCCACTTCTGCTAATCTATCAGATGCTGACTTCCCTAAATCGTTCGATGAAGTCACCAGAGAAATAAAAAACGGTGTAGATATTATTTTTCACCCTGACCTTCCTCTTGCTGAAACAGAAGATGCACAGCCTTCGGTAATTGCCCGTTTTGACGATGAAGGACAGTTGATTTTTATCAGGAAGTAATAGAAGTACAAAACCACCCTAATTCAAATTGGATGATTTGCTTTCATCGAAAGATAAGGGAGTGTCCCAATATTCAAATACTTCCTCCAGTGATTTATCATATTGAAGCAAGGCTTCATTGGCTCGATCTTTTTGTCCAGAAAACATAAAGAAGTAGTACAACAATTGCTTTTTATAGTACTCATTAAAAGGCACTTTTTCTTCTTCACAATGTTGAGGAAATTCTTTTTTGTTTAACAAATGTTGCCGCCACTCCTCCACTAGAAAGGAGGCATCAAAAGTCTTCGGCCATTGAGCCTCTTTTTTATACAAGGTTTCATAAATGAATGATTGAATATGGCTGGAGGCCCAAAGATTACAAGAGGAGAAAGAAAAGGAATCCAGCGGCACAAAAATGTCCGGCACAATGCCCTTGCCACTAATTAAAGGAGAGCCATATTGAGTCGTAAATGACAGGCTATCTAAAGATTCAATGCTGTCCCTGGAGAAGAATTCGCCACTCAAATATCGCCTTTGGTTCGTGTTTTCATAAATCCCTTCGTCATAGGGTCGCTGAATCATACGTCCACTAGGTGTCAGGTATTTTGCTGTTGTCAGTCGGATAGCAGACCCATCTGAAAGTTCGAACTGTTCCTGGACTAAACCCTTTCCATAAGAGCGCTGACCCACTACCACACCTCTTTCCCAATCCTGAATAGCACCGGCTAAAATCTCGGAAGCCGAAGCGGAGTTTTGGTTGACGAGAACAGCGATATCTCCAACACTGAAGAAACTTTTCCCCGTGCTGGAAAACTTTTTCTGAACACCCGTTCTATTTTCGGTATAAACTAAAAGTTTGCCCTTATCTTCAAAGAGTTGGCTAAGAATTTTCACTACTTCGGAAAGATAGCCTCCCGGATTATCTCTTACATCGATGATTAGTTTTTCCAACCGATTATCACGAGTGAGAGATTCCAGGGCTTTCATAAACTCTTGATAAGCATTTCCATTGAAGTGAGATAGCTTAATATATCCTATCTCAGGCGATAAGGAAGTGGAATACTCTACACTATGATAAGTAATAGAGCCTCTTTCTAAAGATAAATCACGCGTTTGCTGTTCAGACTGATCAAATATTTTCAACAGGATTTGAGAGCCTTTGGGTCCTTTAATTAGGTTTTTGATACTGTCGGTATGATCCACTGCAGACAAAACTGTTCCGTCGGCTTCCAGAATTAAGTCACCGGATTCTAAACCAGACTGCTCAGCGGGACCGTCCGCTGTCACTCGAATGACGACAATAGTGTCTTCCATTCTTACATATTCAACACCGATGCCCTCAAAATCGCCTCTTGTTCGTTCGTTGACATCCTGTAATTCACTTTTAGAAATATAAAAAGAATGGGGATCAAGGGTATCTAAGATAGAAGAAATCGCAATATCCATAAGCTGGTCAACGTCTACATCATCGACATAATGTGACTCCACAAATCGAAGGACATCGATAATTTTATGATGATCAGAACGAGTTTTAAAAAATGAAGAAGAACGATTCCCCTCATTCTGCAATGAATCCGGGCTATAAAAATTTAGCGTCCCTCCAATGATAATACCAAAAGCAAGCAGACTGATCATGATAACAGGCTGCCATGGCCAGAAGGAATAGGAATCTTTTTGATGAGGCATAATAGTGGTATGTTAAGGAGACAAAAGTGAAATGATCTCTTCGTATTAAATGTTCATAAGCTTCAGAACTATCTAGTGCCTTTCCCCTAAATTCTTACAGACCAATCTCGACCTTTTTGCTCAATTCCTGGTTTCTCCCCAGTCGTGCAACTGAAGTTACGCTCTTTACGCATACCTCGATCTAAACAAAGAGTAATGCGGCTTTTCTATACCATAGAGTGAGTATGGCACTAGTAGAATCTTGGACGACGAACTTTAGCCATATGCTTCGCCAATCTTACCACCTGACAACAATATCCAAATTCATTATCATACCATGCATAAACAGTAATGGATTGTCCGTCTGCGGAAACAATATTACTAGTGGCATCCACCACAGAAGTGGATGTCATTCCAATCGCACTGGTAGATACATACTCTGTATCCATAGAGTAATGGATTTGTTCCATGAAATCACCGGAAAGCGAAGCTTCTCTTAAAAGACTATTTAATTTAGTCAAGTCGGTTTTCTTCTTCAGGTGAAGGTTCATTATAACTAATGACACATTAGGCGTAGGCACGCGCACTGCATTTCCAGTAAGTACGCCCTTTAGGTGTGGCAAAACTCTCGATACCGCTTTAGCTGCTCCTGTAGTTGTTAAAACCATATTCAGAGCGGCAGCCCTCCCCCTCCGTGGCTTTTTGTGAAAATTATCTAATAGGTTTTGATCGCTAGTGTAAGCATGAATTGTCTCAATATGCCCCTTATCTATTCCAAAGGCATCATCTATCGTTTTAATGAGAGGAACTATGGCATTCGTCGTGCAAGAAGCCGCGCTAACCAAAGATTCATTTTGAGCCTCCCTTTGATTCACGCCATAAACGAGATTAGGAATATCTTTTCCAGGTGCTGTAAGAATTACTTGCTCCACTCCAGGTCTAAGATGTTGAGCCAGTCCCTTCTTGTCTCTCCAAACACCGGTGTTATCGATCAGTAAAGCATTGCTTACCCCATACTCAGTATAATTGACTTCCGAAGGGTCATTGGCAAAAATAAATGCAATTCTGTTTCCATTTACCGTAATGGAAGAGTCTTCCGGATGCACTTCAACCGTACCTTGGAAATCCCCATGAACTGAATCTGAAAGGAGTAATGCCGCTCTTTTCTTCAATTCTTCTGCCGTACTACTCATTTTCTTTCTCAAAACAACTGCTTTCAGTAGTAGTTGATCTCCTCGTCCTGTTGTAGAAATAATTCTTCGAGCTAATAATCGACCTATCCGACCGAATCCGTAAAGGACGACATCCTTCGCCTCTACCTCTTCGCTGGTATCCCCAACCACTTGCGCCAGGCATTGATCGACGAATTCAGAAACATTCTTGTCAGCTGAATCTTCAAATGAAGCAGCCATCTTACCCACGTCGAGTTTCATGGGTTTTAGATTAGTTTTACTCTGAATCTCCGAAGCTATCTTTAAGGTCGTACTAATGGAAACTGGACGGGAAATATAATCGGTGGCAAGTTTGTGATGGTGCAACACTTCGCTGGGTCGCGAATCATAGATATCGCGACGAAACAAGACTAATTCCACACCCTGATCGAACCTTAAATCTCCTACAATTTTAAGCAATTCAAGGGCTGATTTTTCTTGTGACCTCCAATCGGAAAGTGTTTTGTGACGCTGAATTTGAAGTTCGTGGGACTCACTCATAACGCATGAATTATTTTACCTCAAATATAAATGAAATCCAAGATTATACACATTAATAGCATCGCATTTCCAGAAAACCTTTGGTTCAGGCTTCGCCTTTATTAGGATCACCGGTCGTGGCATTCTCTTCATCCGAGACCGAATCTTCTTCATCGAGAAACATCAATGAGGACTCCTTTTCCCACTCTTCTAGCATTTTAAGTCCCTGGTCCTCGAATACGCCCTGTTGTAAATCAATACTGTCCATTAAACCACTAGAGAGCTCCATAAAACGCTCCATTTCTCCCACTTTATGTGCGACGTCTTCGGCAATCACTTCAATCGCTTCATCAAACATTACTCGTTTATCACTGTCGCCCTGAATTACATTCATGGCGGATTGCATCGCACTGTGTGAGGCGCGAATCGCCTTTCTTTCCTCTTCCTTTACTTTAATTTGATCCCGAGTATCTTCGAGAAGAATTTCAGAATTTCCGTGCATCTTTGAAAGCACGCGATGTAATACTTCTAATTTTTTGTGTAGCGCTTGATACTTCTCATTGCTGTCCTTCAATCGCGCTGCCTTCCGAGACGCCAGGACCATTTGTTTATCCATATCCTTTTCTTTGGCCTTACTAGCAATGGCTAGTTGAGTCTTTACCTCATCTTCATTTTTTTCTATAAGTGTAGAGAGTTTATGAATCTGGCCTCGAACCCCTCCAATTTGCTCACTCATTCGAGATAAATTCTTCTCTAGATCACTGACATAATTCTTTAAAATGCCGATGGGATCAATAGTAATAAACCAACTGGTAATCGATCGCATGGTACTTTTATACATATACCCGATCAAGGTGCGCATTCTAGGATCAAAAATCATATATAGCAGGGCAGCCAAAACGAGTAACATCAGTGTCAGATACAGAGCATTCTCTGCAAGGCTAATCAGAGCGGGCATAACTAAATACAATCCATAAATCCCTCCACCTAAAAGAAGCAGCAAAAATACCGTGCCCACAATCCCATCCGGACGTTTGTAATAAGGCTTGCGCTTCTTGGCGTTGGTATTTTCAATAGGCTGTGGATAACTCATACGGTTTACTTTTATGTGATAGTCTGCATTACAAATGGTGATTGAAAAATAATAAAATCCTCCATAGGAAAGAATCTTATTCTATGAAGTTATCAATTCTATCGGCTGACATTACCTTTTTATAGAATTGCTCCATCTCTTTCAAAAATAATCAAATTATAAAGCTTCATCGCTTTGAGCTCACCAAATTAAGCGTTTTACAATGCATTACTGCTTTCATAAGGTGTATAATTCCCGAAAAGTAGGGCTAACAATATCATAGGTCGAAGTAAACATCATAATATTCAGGAGTCTAGAGGTTCCACTCTACTTTCTTAAATTGCATTTCTTCCGAAAGTCAATTACAAGAGAACTCAAGCGCTATAAATCACCCTGCTGCATGGATTCAATAAATTCAAATGCGAGAATTTCTGCCCAGGAAGGGCCTTTGTAATTCGAAAGTAAAAACCCGACATGTCCGCCACGCGAAGGGAAGGAATGGTATAAGTTTTTATTTCTCCTTAATAAATGCACGGGGAAATCCTCCGGTGATAGAATAGGATCATCTTTCGCATTGAGTAATAACGTGGGTACCTCGGTGTACATCATTCTGTTTTTAGCTGAACAGTACTCGTAAAATTCGTCGGCATTTCCCAATCCATTCAAGGGTGCCGAGAATCGTTCATCAAAAGTTCGCCAAGACTTGACTTGATCTATTCCTTTGATGTCTAGCAAGTTGGGGTACTGTTCCACTTTGGTTTTTATTTTCTCCTTTAATCTACTCAAAAAGTAATGAGAATAAAGCCTTCGAAGTCCTCTTTCCAGGTTAATGGAAGCGGCTTCAATATCACATGGAGTGGACACTGCAATCGCAGCTTTCAATGAAGAAGGGACATCCTTTTTTGAGCGTCCCAGCCAGTTTAAAATAATAGCACCTCCCATGGAAAAGCCCATCAAAACAATTGTGCTATAATTTCGACTAGCCATTTTTCGCACTATAAAATCTAAATCTCCGGTATCACCGTGACAATACAGTTTGGGTGCCCGGTTCATTTCTCCAGAACAGGACCGACTATTCCAGGCCAAAACATCCCAACTTCTCTCTTGAAAATACTTGGCTGCTGAAGAAATGTACGGCCGGGAAGTATCGCCTTCTAAACCATGACCCAAAATAATCAAGTTCCGCTTTCCGGCATTGAAGAAATCAACATCAATAAAATCATCATCAGGAGTCGTCCATCTTTCTCTACTCAATGATCCAACAGAAGGGCTTAGGAATTTTGATGCAAAAATCGTGTGTACATGACCGTTATTTAGCCACCAGGGAGGTGAATAATCTTCTGATAATTTCATAATTATATGAGTTATAAGAAATCGACATCGGGAGCAAAGGGATAGCGCATTAAATAACCGATAGCGCGTCCAATATCAAAGTCCTCAAAGACGACCTTATGAAGCACTTTAATAATCGGTACCTGTACTTGATAATGCTCTGCCAATTGCTTCGCTATGGACAAAGTACGTACCCCTTCTGCTACTTCGGTCATGGTTTCTAGAATATCTTTTAAGTTTTCACCTTGCCCCAATCTGAAACCTACTGAATAATTCCGACTCTTTGAACTGGTGGCAGTAGCAATAAGGTCTCCGATTCCGGCAGTCCCCAAAAAAGCGCGACTGTCTGACCCCATCGCTTTGCCCATGTAAATCATCTCCCTCAATCCTCGCGTTATCAGCATGGCCTGGATATTCTTTCCCATTTCTCGTCCGTCAAGCATTCCGGTTCCCAAGGCGATAATATTTTTTAATGCACCAGCTAACTCAGCCCCACGCATATCGTGAGATCCGAAAACAAAAAATGAATCACTATTGAGTGCCTTTTGCCCCATTTCAATCAATTCCTCATATGGGCTCGCAATCACAGAGGCCGTCGGATAGCCCTCCTGAATTTCTCTGGCTAAATTGGGACCGGCCAAGCACCCAACCCTTCTCACCACAGTTTCCTGAAGGATGACCTCACTCATCGTACGAATATTAGTGTTAGAAAGAGACACGTCGTATAAGTTTTCCTCTTTAACACCAACCAAATCGAAGCCTTTAGTGCAGTGAATCATAAGATGATAGGGACGCAAAAAAGGAGAGAAAGTAGTCGTCATTTGACTGAAGTTCTTGGAAGGAACTGCCGGAAATATGAGCCGAACCCGGCTGCAGAAGTCTTTAATAGACGAGGTGGCCTGAATTTTATCAGAAAACTCTATATCGCGCAGTTTGTGATCGCGATTAATTTCCTGGACATTCTCCTCAGATCTAACGTAGATAAGAACCTCTTGATTTTTGGACAGAAGCATGGCCACCGTCAAACCAAAACTCCCGGCACCAATAACACCTGTGGGATATGGCTGAGCCATGATTTAATTTTTTGAGAAACTCTTTTTCCAACGAAGATCAGCCAGGACTTGGTCAATATCGTGGACCAGTTGGTTCAAAGCATCTGGAGCAGCACTATTAATGGCGATGCGTTTTCGTTTTTTCTGATACTCACTGAATACGTAAACCCACGGAAGATCCAAGATGATATTATCCTCATCGATGGGGTATCTATCTTCCAATTCAAAAAAGTTAGCATCTAATATTTTTCGATCGAGGCTACTCACCTGAGCTTTCGTCAATTCTGCCGTGTAAAGCCCTTGTTTATCCACATTTCGCTTGCCGTGAAAATACACTTTTCCGTCTGCTAAAATCGTAGCCGTATACACTGGGCAGTTTCCATAGCAGGCCGTCTTTTCCATATAAAACACAGTATCCGGATCCTTGACGAAGGGACTTCTCATGGGGCGTTGAGTAATATCATCCGGAGCATCCATGGAGTCTGAATCATCCACTTTGGAATCTGTTAACGCGTCTTTATTCTCCAACCTCTTTTGGGTGTCCATTGTAGAATTTTGCGTTACAGCCGTTGAACTCTTTCTGGTGCAAGAACCCAGAAATAGTATTGCCAAAAGGAAAAATCCGACGAAACGTAACTTCTGATTCATTCTCTCCCTATTTTTTCTTTTTCTTTTGATCCTGAATTTTTCTCTGCTCTTCCATGGCTTTTTCGAGGCGTGCTCTGAATCCACTTTTCTTTTTAGGCTTTTCTTTATTTTTCTGCAATCCGGCTTTAATCTTGTCTTCATCGAAAATGAAGTTCTTAGTAACAGCTGTCTGAGTGATATTGAATATGTTTGAAAATAACAGATAGCAAGTCAAACCCGAAGAATAACTATTTAAAAAGAAAAGGAACATGACGGGCATAAGGTATTGCATATATTTCATCATAGGATTGGACTGCATCATGGAATTGTCCATATGCTTCATGTTATACATAGTATATCCAAATAATGAAATAGCCCACAAAAGGGTAAACAAACTCACATGGGAACCGTAGGCCGGAATCATGAAAGGTAGTTGAACAAATACATCGTAGGTAGACAAGTCTGTTGCCCATAAAAAGCTCTCTTGACGAAACTCTATAGACGCGGGGAAAAACCGGTACAAAGCAAACCAAATGGGCATTTGTAAAACCATTGGCATACAACCTCCCAAAGGATTGACCCCAAACTCCCTGTAGAGTTTCATCGTCTCCATTTGTTGAGCATTGGAATCGTCTTTGTTTTTTTCCTTGATTTTGGCAATTTCCGGTTTAAGTGCGGCCATTTTCGCCTGCGATTTCAACATCTTATAGGTCAAAGGGTACAAAGCCAGTTTAATCACAAAAGTCAATATTATGATAGCGATCCCCAAACTTCCAATGTAGTTCGAAAAGAATGAAAAGACGGGACGAATCACCCATCGATTGATGGTACCAAAAATACTCCATCCATAGGGTATGACATCTTCCATGGCGTGTCCCATATTCTTCATGGCCTGGAAATCATTCGGGCCTAAATACAGTTTTTGTTGAATCTGCTCTGACTTCGGGTTTGAAATCACATGAGTCAAGGACGTCCGGGCCGACTTAATTTTGTCTTTTTCCTCTTCCAGATTGGCTATATCCAGGTTCCCCGAGGCATAGGAAGTTTCAGCTAAAAAACTGGCATTGAAAAACTGATTCGCATGCGATACCCATTTCAAAGATTCTTCAATGCTTTCATTGTCATCTGCGGTCCAGGATAAGGAAGTGGGAGAATCCTCAGTTTTTTTATAATGAATGGTCGTATAAGTTTCTTCGTATCCGTTGGGCTTTTCCAGCCTATGCAGCACATTAAACCAATCGAATTGGATTTTCTCCCGTGGCTGAATATATTGGTCCAAGCCCTCAAAACTCGTCTGAAAATCGACTTCATAACCTTCTTCAGCCAGTATATAACGCATTTCAATGGTCCCTCCCTGAGGAAGCTCTGCCGACAAGCTGATTGTCCGGTCATTCTGCTGCTCAGCTTCAAATGGCAAGTCCTTTGTATTTACATAACCTCCGGTAGATATCGGTATGATATATTCAAAGTAATGTGCCGGATCATTCATGATTTTCAGGGAATCGTAGACCTCTTCACCTTCCTCATTAATAGAGATACGTTTATATCCTTTTACCTCTACCTCTGTGATAAAACCACCAATATTGGTAAGGCTAATATCCAACTCATCATTGGAAAGTGTAAATTCTTTTTCCTCGGGAAGGGTGCTTTTTGACGAGGGGCTAACGTCAGCTGAAGTGAGCGTGTCTGAGCTACTCCTGAATGTCGAGGTCTCTTCCTCAATCCGGCGCAGGGAATCCACTCCCTGCTGTTCAACCATTGCGATAGAATCTTGCATTCTCTTGCGCTCAGCCAATTCTTCTTGCGAGGGTGCATTGATCTGCGCCCATAAGTAAAATAACCCAAAAATGAGTACAATTCCTATGATGGTATTTCTATCCATAATCCTAACTAATTCACCGACTTCAATGAAACCACAAAAGTAAACATTCTTTTTCAACTTCTCCCCTCTTCGCAACAGTCAATGCAATTTCTGACGCAAAGATTATTGACCTCCACCTATTGTATCTGATCTATTTGAAAGTTGAAATATCTCCTACCTTTCTCAAGTTGAACAGAATATCTACTCCACTACCCTCTAATCAATCCTGAAAAATGATTACTTTTGCAGGGAAATTCACTTGAAAAGCTAAAGGATATGTTTGACAATTTAACGGATCGCCTGGAGGGAGCCTTCAAATCACTTAAAGGAGAACACAAACTAACGGAACTAAATGTAGCGCAATCAATCAAAGAAGTTCGTAGGGCATTAGTGGCTGCGGATGTGAATTACAAGATTGCCAAGCAATTTACAGAAGACGTAAGAGAAGAGGCGCTGGGTAAGCAAAACGTTCTCAAATCTGTGAAACCGGGCGAATTGATGGTTAAAATTGTCCAGGATCAACTCGCCGAACTCATGGGGGGAGAAAAAGTGGACATCAACCTCAAAGATAAGCCTGCTGTAATTTTGATTGCCGGATTGCAAGGTTCGGGTAAAACGACATTTTCCGGAAAATTGGCTCACTTTCTAAAGACAAAAAAGAATAAAAAACCACTACTTGTTGCCTGTGATGTGTACCGCCCAGCAGCCATTGATCAGCTCACTGTAATTTCTGAGCAGATTAATGTACCCATTTTTAAAGACATCGAAGACAAAAATCCCTTGTCGATTGCTCGCCGAGCAATCGAGCACGCAAAGGAAAATCACAATGATGTGGTGATAGTGGATACCGCTGGTCGCCTGTCGATTGATGAAGCGATGATGGAAGAAATCTCCGGACTAAAAACAGGCTTGAAGCCATCAGAGACCCTTTTTGTCGTAGATGCTATGACGGGACAAGATGCGGTGAATACAGCTTCGAATTTCAACGACAAGATCAATTACGACGGGGTCGTTCTCACGAAGTTGGATGGCGACACCCGAGGTGGAGCCGCTCTATCCATCAAATACGTCGTCGGTAAGCCCATCAAGTTTGTGAGCATGGGAGAACAAATGGATACGCTCGACGTATTTCATCCCGACAGAATGTCTCAAAGGATTCTCGGCATGGGAGATATCACCTCCTTTGTAGAAAAGGCACAAGAACAATTCGATGAAAAAGAAGCGCGAAAACTAGAGCGCAAAATCAAGAAAAATAAATTTGACTTTAACGACTTTCTCACTCAACTCAATCAAATCCGCAAAATGGGGGATTTAAAGAGTTTGATGGGAATGATTCCGGGAATGAGTAAAATGACGAAAAATCTGGATATTGACGACTCGGCCTTTAATAAAACCGAAGCCATTATTCTTTCTATGACTCTTGAAGAAAGAGCCAATCCAGAAGTACTGAACATTAGTCGAAAAAGAAGGATTGCTAAAGGTTCGGGTCACAAAATGCACGAAGTCAATCAATTCATCAAACAATTTCACCAGATGAAGAAAATGATGAATATGATGAGCAAAGGGAAAAACATGAATAACCTCTTGAGTCAAATGAAGGGGCGCATGTAATTTTCTGGTCTGCCAATGATAGAGTAATTGAAACAATACCTCTGAGTCGCACTCTTTCTCTCAATGAAATCCATTATGAAGCGAATCACCGGACAGATTGTTGATGTTAGAAACAGAAAAATATTTCCCGGGGAAATAACCATTCATAGCGGCAAAATTCAAAAGGTTCGTAAAATTCCTGCCTCTAGTGCCAATGAAAGTTATATCCTCCCAGGGTTCATTGATTCTCATATCCACATAGAAAGCTCGATGCTGGTGCCGGCAGAATTTGCCAGATGGGCGATTCCCTTCGGTACGGTGGCAACGGTTTCCGACCCGCATGAAATCGCAAATGTACTTGGCATAGAAGGTGTGGAATACATGATAGACAACGGCAATAAAGTGCCTTTAAAGTTCTATTTTGGTGCTCCGAGCTGTGTTCCGGCTACGCCCTTCGAGACAGCCGGGGCGGCTCTTCCCCCCGATGAAATACAAAAACTATTAGCGAGGAGTGAGATTAAATACCTCGCCGAAATGATGAACTGGCCGGGCGTTCTCCAAGAAGATGAAGAAGTCATGGAAAAGATTAAAATCGCTCAACAGTTCGGAAAGGTGATCGATGGTCATGCGCCCGGCCTCCGGGGAGAACAAGCCAAAGCTTACCACGCCGCCGGTATATCTACTGACCACGAGTGTACGACATTGGAAGAAGCGCAGGAAAAAATCAGCTATGGTGCAAAAATAGCGATTCGTGAAGGCAGCGCGGCTAAGAATTTCGAGGCCCTACACCCGCTATTTCTATCTTCTCCTGAAGCTCTCATGTTTTGTTCTGACGACAAACATCCCGATGAATTGATGAAGGGACACATCAATGAATTGGTTCAAGGTGCCTTAGCCCAGGGTTATGGATTGTTCGACGTTCTCCATGCGGCCTGTATTCATCCCATAGATCACTATGATCTGGAGGTCGGAAGTTTACAAGCCGGTGATCCGGCGGACTTTATCTGTGTCAGCAATCTCAGAGATTTCAAAGTTGAAGCCACCTATATCAATGGAGAAAAAGTATATGACGGAAATGGGGTAACTTTCGACAGACCCGCCTCCCAAAAACCGGTAAAAATGGATGCCGCCCCGATAAACCCAAAAGACTTGAGAGTGACGGCCACTGGCACCTCCTGTCGCGTTATTCTCCCGAAAGACGGGCAGTTAATTACTGAAGAACTCTGGGCGCCGACCTTGACGGATGACAATAACGATGCCGTCAGTCAGGTGAAGGCAGATATCCTAAAAATCGTGGTCTACAATCGCTATTCTCCTTCACCGCCTGCCGTGGCTTTTATTCGGGGTTTTGGATTGAAGGCAGGGGCGCTAGCTTCTAGCGTGGCGCACGACTGTCACAATATTATTGCTGTTGGGGTGAGTGACGGTGAAATTGCCCACGCGATCAATAAGGTCATTACCATGAAAGGCGGAATTTCCGTAGCTACGGACGATAAATCTCAAGGCCTTCCCTTACCCGTGGCTGGACTCATGACCACAGCGCCGGGCGATCAAGTGGCAGAACAATACGAACAATTAGATCAACAAGTCAAGGCTCTGGGTTGCCGACTAAGGGCTCCTTACATGACCTTATCGTTTATGGCTTTGTTGGTTATTCCCTCGCTGAAATTGTCCGACAAGGGATTGTTTGATGGGCGAGCGTTCGAGTTTGTTGACCTTTTTTCAAATACGGATTAACCTTAAGAAACTTCTTTTTTTTTGCGCTGGCCTCGTGCCGGGTGAGGGATAGGAAGGGCGCGAGCCCCCAAAGTTTCGGGGGCGAAGCGGTCCCCAACTTGTAGGGGACGGAACCCCTGCATAGCCCGACCCCTAAGCTGCCCGATGGGCGGCTCAGGGGTCACCCCCTAAAAAACATAAAAACAATCTCAAAACTGATGCATTTTACTCCTGGAGGATGAAATCAATTGCTCTTAAATTATCTGTTATATTTGCCGATGGAATAGGTGTATTGCGAGCTGAACATGACTTCGAGAAGACTTTATGGTTTTTAAGACACTAAAACATTTTAAGGAGTATTCACTTTCCGATGCGCGGTCTGATTTAATGGCCGGCTTGATTGTGGCGGTCATGTTGATTCCTCAGGGAATGGCTTATGCTTTATTGGCGGGCTTGCCCCCTATTTACGGGCTCTATGCGGGACTCACTCCCCTACTTATTTATCCTTTTTTGGGCTCTTCCCGGCATTTATCGGTGGGGCCGGCGGCATTGATGGCCCTGATAATCTACTCGGGACTGTCGCCTATGGCCGAACCCATGTCTGAGCGGTTTATACAATTGTCAATCACCACGGCAGCTGTGGCGGGAGCGATGCAGGTGATTCTCTCGGTGATCCGCATGGGGTACCTCGTCAATTTCTTGTCTCAACCGGTAATTCGCGGATTTACGACTGCCGCCGCCGTGATCATCATCATGAGTCAACTGAGATTTCTGCTGGGCATTGAAACTTCGCGCTCGGGCAACACACTCCTTAATTTATATGAACTGGTCACTCATTTGGATCGCCTGCAATGGCTTACGGCGCTATTTGGGACGGTTAGTTTGAGCTTTATCCTATGGGTCAAGTTTACGGGGCGTCGATTGCCGGCTTCTCTTCTCATGGTCTCGATCAGCTCGCTCATAGTCTTTGGGATGTCCTGGAACAATGAACAATTGGAACTTATAGGACAAGTCCCGGAAGGATTACCTCGATTCGTTCTGCCCGATTTGCGCTTTTCCACTGTGATGCAGGTCCTGCCTATTGCTGCGGTAGTCTGTCTTATTAGTTTTATTGAATCCCTATCAATAGCGAAGGTTATCGCTGCAAAGACGGATAACTCAGCCATCAGTGGCAACCGTGAATTGTGGGCCCTGGGGTGGTCCAAACTCATTTCTTCCTTCTTTCAATCTCACCCGAATACTGGTAGCTTCTCCCGCTCTGCACTCAATGCAGATGCCGGCGCTCAGACAGGACTATCCTCTATTTGGACGGCTGTCTTCACAGGGCTGAGTTTGATGTTTTTTACGGGCCTCTTTTATTATTTGCCGCAGACTGTACTCGCCGCTGTAGTGATTGCCTCAGTGATATCACTGGTGGACATTTCAGAGGCTAAGAAACTGATTCGGCGAGATAAAAAGGACTTTTACGTCTTCACACTGACTTTCGGACTCACCGTCGCTTTTGGTATTTTAGAGGGTGTGTTGGCCGGTGTGATTCTCTCACTGATCTTTATTTTGTACAAAGCGTCACGCCCTCATTATGCTGAGTTGGGCTCTCTGCCCGAGTCGGCCATCTACAAGAGCGTCGATCGATTTCGAGCAGCTCAGACACAATCTGAGTATTTGATCTTCAGATATGATGCCGATCTGTTTTTTGCCAATGCCGAACACTTCTACGAGAGCATCGTCAAAGAATCGAGGAAAAAAGAAGGACTCAAAGTCATTATTATTGATGCCAGTGCGATAGGGAGTATTGACAGTACGGGGATATCTCAGCTACGGCTACTCAAAGAAGCTGCAGATAAATCAAAAATCGAACTTTATCTCACAGGCGTGAAAGGACCCGTTCGCGATATTCTCGATCGTCATCAAGTGTTTGAATGGCTCCCAAGAAAGAACTTCTTCCTCAATGTAGATCTCGCTATCAGTTATTTGGATAATAAAACGGCAAAATCCCTGCCCAATCCTGAAAAGGTAGACTCCAAAGATATTCCACCGATCTGATACCATTATGTCTCCATGTGAAGTTTTCTGAGACTTCCGGGTGAAAAAATCACCTAATTTTAGTAGATTTTGTAACTTTCAACAAAATTTGAAGCGATGAAACCACTTTACCTCCTCCCCTTCCTCTGTTTTTTGTCTCCTTTTTTGATTCCAGTTTCTGCACAAACAGAATTAGACCCACCCGCTCATTCCTGCCATCAGGTAAAAAATCAAATATTTCAACAAGAACTAAGCCCGGAGGAAGAAGAACAGTTGCAAAAATCCCTGGAGCGCAGTGATACTTTTGATATACTGCACTACGATATCCACGCCAATCTCACACAATTTGACCAGGGAATATTCAATGGCGATACTCAAGTAGATTTTTCACCCAAAATGGATAGCTTAGATCGCATACAATTTGATTTTGAAGGCTTGTCTATATCTTCTATCACCGATGATACAGGTACCCCACTCAGCTTTGAACAGGGTGACGCCGTCGTGACGGTATTTTCCAATCAGCCGTACCGGCAGGACAGCAGCTATAGTTTGAGATTTCAATATAGCGGTAATCCCATTACCTGCCCCTCTGGTTTCGGTGGGTTTTATTTCGAACAAGGATATGCCTATAATCTGGGCATCGGCCTTCAGGCCAAACCGCACAATTTCGGTCGTGCATGGTACCCCTGTTTTGACAACTTTGTTGAACGAGCTACTTATACCTTCAGAATTACTACGCATCAGGGCCGAAAAGGCTATGGCGTAGGAACCTTCATGAGTGAGACAGCTGAAGGAGGGGATACCCTCACTCGCATTTATGAAATGATGCAGGAAATCCCCACCTACCTCAGCCATATTGCTGCCTCCGAATACGAGGAAGTCAATTACATGCATCAAGGGCAGTATGCCGCCGTGCCGATACAGTTGATCGCGCGGGGGCCCGACACCGCTTTCATGCGCGAATCCTTTGAGCCATTGGCCGACGCCCTGGACTGTCTCGAAGACTGGTATGGACCCTATGCATTCGAACGCGTGGGCTATACTATTACCACGCGTGGAGCGATGGAGCACCCCACAGCAGTGGCCTATCCACGAAGTTCAATTGCCAACGGATCTACCAATCTGGGACTGATTACCCATGAGTTAGGTCATCATTGGTGGGGCAATGTCACTACCCTGAAAACTGAAAACGATATGTGGATCAAAGAGGGGCCCGCCAGCTACGCGGAACACCAAATCGTAGAATATCTGGACGGTCCGAAGGCCTTTCAGGACGCTGTCAGAAGCAATAATATTAATATGATCCGCACCGCCCATATCGCAGATGGAGATTTTCTCGCTCTGAGCCCGATGGATGATGCGCATATTTACGGCCGACACACCTATGATAAAGGTGCGGCAATGATTCATAATTTGAGAGGGTATCTCGGCGACAGTTTATTTCGGTTGGGGATGCAAAACGTATTGGAGGAAAAGGCCTTTCAAGCCATTTCAGGCCCAGAATTTAGAGATCAGCTGACCCAGGCCACCGGCTACGACCTTACGGCTTTTTTTGATGATTGGATTTTCAAGCCCGGCTGGAGCGACTTCTATATTCAAAATTGGTCAGCAACCCCTTTGGCCGATCGGTTTCAGATCGATCTTACCGTCCGACAGGATGTCTATGGCACTGATGAATTGCATCGGGAAGTGCCCCTGACTTTTGGTTTTTATTCCGAAGAAGAAGGGCTGGTTCAGCAGCGCGCTAATGCGTCCGGTCGAAACACGACACTAGCGTTTGATATCCCCTTTGAGCCCGAGTATGTCTTTGTCAATCCGGAACAACAACTCAATCTCGCAAGTGCCAGTCATTTTGAGCATATTACCCCTTCATTTCAGCCCTCCTTTCCAGGTACCGAGTGGATTGTGGACCTTTCCGGAGTCAATCGCGACACCTTGCCTTTTCAGCTTACCCATCATTTCATACCGCCAGATGGACAGGACCAAGAGGAAGATTTCAGACTCTCTACCACCCATTTCTGGTCGGTCTGGACCCCAGAGCCTGAGCCCGCCTCAGATATTATTATTTCATATCGCGGCTCTAATTCTGATCAATTGGATTACGATCTCGTTCAGTCCACTGAAGA